>Ga0209062_1000449_pt1 | contig 125423 bp, 134 predicted proteins | sample Coa_R2_2_FD_187158 | JGI IMG/M metagenome (GOLD analysis project Ga0209062, IMG submission 187158) | Surface soil microbial communities from Centralia Pennsylvania, which are recovering from an underground coalmine fire - Coalmine... | ecosystem: Environmental > Terrestrial > Soil >... | reverse complement strand
TCGGTCTGCCGACAACCAGATAATCCGCACCCGCAGCAATGGCCGCGGCAGGTGTCATGATTCGCTTTTGACCTGCCGCCGCCGCGCCAGCCGGCCTCACGCCGGGAGTGACGAGGACCATCTTGGGGCCAACCAAGGCGCGAACGGCGCTGACCTCCTGCCCTGAAAGGACGAGCCCATCAAGACCCGCCTCGCACGCTTGTTCAGCGCGGCGCGCCACCAGCTCTGCGGCCCCAAAGGCATAGCCAGCCTCGGCGAGATCACGGTCATCATAGGAGGTGAGGACCGTTACTCCGAGAAGCTGCAGGGGGGTTCCCTGCGCACCAAACTTAGCGGCCTTCATCGTCTGCGGATAAGCGTGGACCGTCAGAAACTTGGCCCCGAGCCTTGCTACCAGCTGACACGCGCGGCTCACCGTTTCCGCAATGTCATGCAGTTTAAGATCTAGGAAGACTTGCTTTCCCGAACGTATCAAATCGGCTGCGAAGGAGAGCCCGCCGCCACAGGCAAGCTCCAAACCGATCTTATAGAAGCTTGCACTTCCCTCGAGCGCGCATACCAGGACCTCCGCCTCGCGGGGGTGTGCAAAGTCGAGAGCGACGATCAGCCTTTCTCGCGCAGCCGCGAGATCCTGCAAACGCGCAGATCCATTCATAAGCTCTCGCGTGACGGAACGGGCCGGGAGTCCTCTTCCGCTCCGTTCGCGCCCTGGCGCTCAAATGTTTGCCTGCGCGGGTGCGGTCCTTTTTTGTTGATCCCCAAGCGCGTCTTGGCGGCAGCAATTTCCCGCATGAGGTCCAGGTGGATCTTGCCAGTCCCGAGCCGCAATTTGTCGAACAAGTCGAGAGCGGGATTGGACCGCCTGTGCTCCGCACCTTTGCCGCCTTCACGCGCGCGCCGGTAAACCCAGACCCGGGCCGGCGGCAAGTTAAGCCACACGGGCGGCGAGCCCTCCGCTTCAAAGGGAGCAAATTTGTCACGCGGGATCGGCGAAAGCGGACTATAGGTGAATTGGATGAAGCATCCGTCGGGTGTCATGCACTCCAAGGCCTGAGCGAGGAGATCGATCCGCTGATGTTCGGGTTTCAAAAGGAGCGGCAGGCTGGACACCACCGCGGACGGCCGCCGGCGCAGGCGTTTCCCCAGAGTTTTCGAAAGCTGATAAGCGTCGCCATGGATCACATGGATGCCGGGAAAGCGGCGCCTTAAAAGCTTGCAAAACCCGCGGTCAAATTCGACGAGATAAAGCCGCCCCGGCTCGATACCGCGTTCCAAGAGCGCTTCTGTAATCGAGCCCGTTCCCGGCCCAAGCTCGACGACCGGGCCAGATTTGGCAGGATCGACGTAGCGCGCCATCATCCGGGCGAGCGCGCGCCCTGAAGGGGAAACCGCGCCCGCGATTGCGGGATTATCGAGCCAGGACCTGAGAAAGCGCGCCTCGTCGGCGATTTTTTCCTCGATCGGCGCCGGGACGCTCCGGCGGCCCCGCCAATGTGCGCGTGCGGTCTGGCCGTGCAAGGTGAGGTCCTCCCTGGCGTTCAATTATCATTTGCGGGGGGACGCTGCCCGCTCGCCTTGGGTACTTGGGTCAGAAAACACAAATTCTTGAGCCCAGCAAGGGGTCTCCTTACTGGCTACTGGCCGCTCAGGTTTTCAAAGAAATCCTTCATCTTGGCGAAAAAGCCTGCCGATTCAGGGTGGGTCTTTGTCGAGGATAAGGACTCGAATTCGGCAAGGAGCTCGCGCTGGCGTTTGGTCAGATTCTGCGGCGTCTCGACCCGCACCTCAACGTAAAGATCGCCAGTCTCACGCGATCGCAGGACCGGCATGCCTTTGTTCTTGAGTTTAAACTGTGTTCCCGTTTGCGTCCCTTCAGAGATCTTGAGCTTAGCCTCTTTGCCATCGAGTGTTCTGATGCCGATCTCTCCGCCGAGGGCCGCCTGAACCATTGAGATTGGGACGCGGCAGAAGAGATCGGCACCGTCGCGCTGGAAGAACGGATGCGGCTTTGTTGAGACGAAGATATATAAGTCGCCCGGCGGGCCGCCCTTCGCACCTGCTTCGCCCTCGCCCCCCAGGCGGATACGAGTCCCATCCTCGACCCCAGGGGGAATATTGACAGAAAGGCTGCGTTCTCTTGTCACACGGCCGGATCCGCCACAGGCCTGACAGGGATTGTCGATCACCTCGCCTCCCCCGTGGCAATGCGGGCAGGTCCGCTCAATGGCAAAAAAACCTTGCTGTGCGCGCACCCGCCCAAGGCCGCCGCAAGCGGGGCAAAGCCTGGGCTTGGCCCCGGCCTTAGCTCCCGTGCCCGAGCACGCCTCGCAGGTCACGGACGCGGGCAGATTGATAGCAACGGTTTTGCCTTGGAAGGCTTCTTCGAGGGTGATTTCAAGATTGTAGCGCAGGTCGGAGCCCCGGGCCGGGCCTGTGCGGCTGCGCCGCACGCCCATGACGTCGCCGAAGAGATCGTCGAAAATATCGGCCATCGAGGCCGCGAAACCGTCCATACCCGCTCCCGCCCCGCCATGTTCGAACGCGGCATGCCCGTAGCGGTCATAAGCAGCCCGCTTTTGGCTATCGGAAAGGACCTGATAGGCTTCGTTCACCTCCTTAAACCTGATCTCAGCCTCCTTGTCGCCCGGATTGCGGTCAGGGTGGTATTTCATGGCCGCCTTGCGGAAGGCAGATTTGAGTTCAGCGTCCGTGCACCTCCTGGAGACGCCGAGCACCTCATAATAATCCCGTCTCGTCATCTTGCCCCGTTCTCCAAACGGCAGTCCGGTTGGAGTTGCCCCGCCTATTGAGCCGGCCGCCGCCCGGTTCCGGGCACCGGCTCCCCATCAAAATTTTCTGCCAAGCCAAAGGCCGGCAGGCACCCCAGCGAAGAGCGGGCGGTCTGCGAGCGGCCTTCCTTTTGCGCAAAAACCTTCGGCCGCTCGCATAATCAAAGTAAAAACCGCGTGCGCCGGCCTCACGCTAAAAGGGATCTCTTGAGAATACAAGAAGATCCCTTCGAGGTACCCGGGCACAAGGCAGGACTGGCCCGCTCTCTCCAGATCAGGCGGACCTCTTCTTATCGTCCGGGCCGACTTCTTTGAAATCAGCGTCGATGACGTCGTCCTTCGACTCGGATTGGGAACTTTCCGCTCCAGGACCCGCGGCGCCTTGTGATTTATACATCGCCTCACCAAGCTTCATCGCGGCCTGCGCAAGCTCGTTGGTGCGCGTTTTGATCGTCTGCGCATCATCGCCCTCAAGAGCCGCTCTCAAGGCGCTGATTGCGGCCTCAATGGCGCTCTTATCGGACTGCGCAACTTTCGTGCCGTAATCCGACAGCGATTTTTCGGTTGTATGAATCATCGCTTCTGCATGGTTCTTTGCATCCGCGAGCTCACGCCGTTTCTTATCCTCGGCGGCATGCGCTTCGGCATCCTTGACCATCCGGTCAATGTCGGCGTCGGTCAGACCGCCAGAGGCCTGGATCCGGATCTGCTGCTCCTTGCCGGTTGCCTTGTCCCGCGCCGACACATTGACGATGCCGTTGGCGTCGATGTCAAAGGTGACCTCGATTTGCGGCACGCCGCGCGGCGCCATGGGAATTCCGACGAGGTCGAATTGGCCGAGGAGCTTGTTATCCGCGGCCATCTCGCGCTCGCCCTGGAACACGCGAATCGTGACGGCCGTCTGATTGTCCTCCGCCGTCGAGAAGATCTGGCTCTTCTTTGTCGGAATGGTCGTGTTCCGCTCAATTAGCCTGGTGAAGACGCCGCCAAGCGTCTCGATGCCGAGGGAGAGGGGTGTCACGTCAAGCAGCAGGACGTCTTTGACATCGCCTTGCAGAACGCCTGCCTGCACGGCCGCGCCGACAGCCACCACCTCATCAGGGTTGACGCCTTTATGGGGCTCCTTGCCGAAGAAGCTTTTCACCACCTCCTGGACCTTGGGGACACGCGTCATGCCGCCAACGAGAACAACTTCGTCGATTTCACCCGGGCTGAGGCCCGCGTCTTTAAGCGCCTTGCGGCACGGCTCGACGGTCCTTTGGATCAGATCGTCGACAAGCGACTCGAACTTGGCCCGCGTCAACTTCAAGGTGAGGTGCTTGGGCCCGGTGGCATCGGCTGTGATATAAGGCAAGTTGATCTCGGTCTGCGTGGCCGACGATAATTCGATTTTCGCCTTTTCGGCGGCCTCTTTCAGGCGCTGCAGCGCAAGCCTATCTTTCCGGAGGTCGATGCCGTTGTCTTTCTTAAACTCATCAGCCAAGTAATCGACAAGCCTCGCGTCGAAATCCTCGCCGCCGAGGAATGTGTCGCCATTCGTCGATTTGACCTCGAACACACCGTCGCCGATCTCGAGAATCGAAATGTCGAACGTGCCGCCGCCGAGGTCGTAAACGGCGATCGTTCCGGATTTCTTTTTATCGAGGCCATAGGCAAGCGCCGCCGCCGTCGGCTCGTTGATAATGCGCAAGACCTCGAGGCCCGCGATCTTGCCCGCGTCCTTCGTCGCCTGGCGCTGCGCATCGTTAAAATAGGCTGGAACGGTAATGACGGCCCTGGTCACCGGCTGGCCGAGATAGGCTTCGGCCGTCTGCTTCATCTTTTGCAGAACGAAGGCAGAAATCTGCGAGGGGGAATACTGCTTGCCTCCCGCCTCAACCCAGGCATCGCCGTTAGGCGCGCGAATAATCTTGTAAGGAACGAGCCCCATGTCCTTTTTGGTCATCGGATCGTCGAAGGAGCGCCCGATGAGCCGCTTGATGGCAAAGAAAGTCTTTTCCGGATTGGTGACGGCCTGCCGTTTAGCGGGCTGGCCGACGAGCCGCTCGCCATCGTCCGTGAACGCGACGATAGAAGGCGTCGTCCGCGAACCCTCGGCGTTCTCAATGACCTTCGGCGTCGAGCCTTCCATGACCGCGACGCAGGAGTTTGTGGTGCCGAGGTCGATCCCAATAACCTTACTCATGATTTCGCTTCCTCTCAGTCCGCAAGACCACCGGACCCCAAAGGCAGTCCGGCGCATGGGCGGACGGATTCCCGCCCGGTCCCCGATAGTGTGAATTTGGTATCGCAGGGCATGAACGCAAGATGTGCCGGCTATGGAAGCAAGGCCTGGGCGCGCGAGGCGAAGGCCCATTGCGGTCCGCAATAAACGCAGCCCGAAAGCCTTACTGCCGCCCGGCAGCAAAAGGCAAGGCGCCTTGCCTTGATTCGCTGGCCCAATCACGGCAAATCTGCAGGCTCCGGCTGCACGGCATTCTGCCGCGGCCATTCTCCGTCGGGAGTTTGCGTTGAGACCGATCGCCTTTGCTGCGCTTGGCGCGGCCTTATTGCTTACGAAGCAGGCGGGAGCGCAGCTTATGCTTCCCAGCGCGGCCGAGTCGCAGCCGCCCGCGGCGGCAGCGCCACAGGCCCCGGCACAGCCGCCAAAGCCGAAACCAGCTGGCCTGAAGCCGCCCCCTGAGACCTCCGTCTCAGGGGGCACGCTTACGCTGAACGGCGACAAGGGCGCCCTCGTTTTTCAAGCAGGACCCGGCCACCACCTCTCGATCACTAAGCTCTCGCTTGCCGGACAAAGCCTTTCCAAATCTGGGGAAGAATGCCGGGTCGATGTCATCAGCGAGGGACCAATCGAGGCCAAGTTTTCGGATAAGCCGAACGGTGCGTTCCGTTACGACGTGCCGATCCCCGCCTGCCCCTTTTCGCTCGACGTGCTCGACGGCGCCGTGCTTGTCACCCAGTCCGGCGTCTGCCAGTTCGAGGCGGCCGATTGCAGAGCCGATCCTGGCGGGCTCTGGGGCCCGGCCTCCGGTAGCCTCGGCGCGGATCAGGCGAAGAGGATCGAGCGCGAGCGCGCACGGGCCGAGGCGCAAATGCGCCAGAACTTCCGCGCACTGATGGCGAGCGCCGGCAAGGACAAGGAAGCCGTTAAGAAAATCGCCGCCGAGCAGGCGGAATTTTCCTCAGGCCGCGAGACGCAATGCCGCAGCTATAGCGGCGAGGATCAGCATGGCTTTTGTGCTTCGCGCTTAACCGAGGCGCGCGCGCTGGCGCTTGCCGCGGCTCATGAGGCGTATCTCAAGGCCCACCCTCAGCCGAGGAAGACTGCGCCAAAGCCAAAAGCGCCAAAGCCCGAAGGGCAGCCAGGCGCACCGGAAGCGGGGATGGGCGCGGCGCCGGGCACGGCGGCTCCTCCCCAAGGGCCGGGGCGTTAGACAAACAAGCTCCAGGAGAAAGCTTTTGGTCCAGTTGGGGCAAGCGAGCGGACATCGTACCTGCCGCCGATTCAAGGAGGTGCGATGGCGAGAAAAAGCAGGGTTACTGACGCTGTGCTGTGGCGGAAATTCTAACAAGCGACACGAGAGCTCCGGGAAAGCCGCCGCGCCAGACGCTTAATATTCAGACGATGCTCGCGCGATAAGATTCATCGCAGTCTGCCAATCCTCTCACGGCTGCGAGTTTGGCGGGCGGCCGGCTCGCCGAGAATGGCAGCCGCACGATGAATGCCTGCTCCCGCCCCGGGGTGCACAACTCGAGATGCGCCCTTCGCGCGCTCCTCATCGAGACGGCCTTGCCTCCTCAAGATGAGAGTGGACCGCCAATGCTTCAAGGACTCTCAGGCTTGCTGCCCGGCTTGTTCTGCCCGGCGCCCTCAGCCTCCTTCTCCCGCGCGATCCGCTCTATCCGGCGCAGCTGCCAATTGATGAACGCGCGGCTGAAGTAAATCATCCCGCCGATCGTCAGTAAAGCAATGAGCCAAAAAACACCGGTTGTCCGGAAGAGATCGAGCAGTCCAGGGTCAATCCAATCTTCCATAGCGTTTCCATCCGGTTCTTGCGCACATGATCTTCGCCAGCTTCGCCCAAAATTTTTGCCATTCAGATCATGTTCTGAAGCCGCGTCGGCCTCGCTCCTGCGTTCCTGCCAGGCCTTGAGCCAGGCATCCAGACTCCGAGTTGGATGGCCTGGTCAAGGCCGGGCTGACGCGAAGGCACCCTTAGGGCTTGCCCAACCCCGTTATGTTGAGGCGAGGTCTGCTAAACACAAGGCCAGGCAAAGTAATCGTTTAAACAAAAGCCGCAGGCTCGCTCAGAAATTCAAAGCCTCGCCCATCGCGGGCACGATGACCTTGGCGGGATGGCCCTTCATCGCCTCGACGAACTGGCCCGGATCGGGGGCGAGCATATCGAAGGTGCCGTAATGGCAAGGGATGACGGCATCGAACTTGAAGTAGCGATTGACCGCAAGCGCCGCCGTCTTGCCATCCATGGTGAAGCGCCCTCCCACGGGCACGATACCGATGCGGGGCGAATGAATCTCTTCAATCAACGCCATATCGGAGAAGATCCCGGTGTCGCCCATATGATAAACCGATGGCCCGCTCTTGGGCTTAAAGACAATACCGTTTGGATTGCCGAGATAGATCGTGCGATTGTTGACGACGGCGGCCGAGGAATGAATTGCCTCTGTAAAGCTGACGGTGAAGGCGCCGCAATCGACCGTGCCGCCGGTGTTTCCAGGATTGAGGTTCTCCGCCCCCTGTGCGCCAAGGTAAGTGCAAATTTCGAAATTCGAGACGACCTGCGCGCCCGTGGCCCTTGCGAGCTTGCCAGCGTCACCGATGTGATCATCATGCCCGTGCGTCAGCACAAGGTGCGTCACGCCCTCCGCTGCCTTGGCGGCATCGCCCTTAAACTTGGGATTGCCGCTAATGAAAGGATCGATGAGGACGACGGCGCCATCGACTTCAATGCGGAAAGCGGAATGACCAAACCAAATGAGCTTCATGCGGCGCTCCATGGGGGAGAAATGGCAGAAAAAGAGGGCGAAATCGCAGGCACGCTATACCGGGCGGTGCTCGTTGCGCCAAGTGCAGGTTCGTAATGGCGGAGGTGATCAACCTTGAGCGCTTGGCGTCCCTCCTCAAGCCGCGGGATCGCCTCATTGGCGCCGACCTCGGCACGAAGACGATCGGACTTGCCCTCTCCGATGTCGAGCGCCGCTTGGCGAGCCCGCTTGAGACCATTAAGCGCTCGAAGTTCAGCAAAGATGCGGCGCGTATAATTGAGCTAATGGGGGAATTCGAGGCGGCGGCTCTCGTCATTGGCTTGCCCCTCAATATGAACGGCTCGGAAGGAAAAGCAGCGCAAGCGGCGCGAGCCTTCGGGCGCAATTTCGCCAGCCTCTCGGGCAGGCCTTGCGCCTTTTGGGACGAACGGCTCTCGACCGCAGCGATGACCCGCGCGCTGATCGGGCAGGACGCCTCGCGGGCCAAGCGCGGCGAAGTCATTGACCGGATGGCGGCCGCTTACATTCTCCAGGGCGCTCTCGACCGGCTGCGCTTTATGGCGCAGCCAGAAGCGCCAACCCCGGCCTAAGGCCCGCGCGAAATTTGCTCTTGGGATGGGAGAGCTCTTGCGGCTATTCTGCCGGCGCCCCCCTACTATGGCCCGGAAAGGGCATTGCGATCATCAGGCCTCACCGCGGGGACTGCTTTATGACCATGTTCGGAACAGCCGGAAAATGCTTCTTTGCTCTTGCACCTGCCTTAGCCGCAGCTATTAGCATGGCACTGCCCAGCGCAGGAAACGCTCTCGCCGGACAGGCCGCGCGCGCTTATCATAAAGCGGACGCGCGCGTTGTTGCGCAAGGGTTTGCCCGCCCGCCTGGCGATATCGGCGAGGGGGGAGGCGGCGGCTATCCGGCCGAGCCCGGCCAGACCGACCCGTCAAGCCTCCTCGTCCGGATGGGGCGGCTTGAGAGTCAAATTCGCCAGCTCAACGGGCAGATGGAGCAGATGCAGTTCGAGACCCGCAGGCTCGAAGAGCAGCTGCGCAAATTCCAAGAGGATGTCGATTTCCGTTTCCGCGAGCGCGCCCCGGGAGCGCCCGCGGGCATGGCACCGCAAAGGCGCGGCGATGCGATCCCCGAGGCGCAGCCTGGGCCCGAACTCCAAGGCCGCGCCCCGGGTGCCGCAGCGATGGCCTCCCAGCCCGGCCGGCGCGGCGATGCCTTTGATCCGGCGCAAAACCCTTCGGCGCCCGGCGCTCCGCGTCCGCTCGGGAGTGCTGAATCTTCTGCGCCGCTTGGCTCAGGACCTTTGCGGCATAGCGAAGCGGCCCCCCCGGCGCCCGGACAGGATGAGCCTGGGGCGCCTCTCGACTTAACGGGGGCGCTTGCCCGCCCGCCCGCGCCCGCTGGGAGGGCAGTCCCGTCCCCGACCCCGCCCGGTTCAGCCGCTGCGAGCCCCGCTGCGTCAGGAGGAACCGCGATGGCGGCCCTGCCGCACACGCCGAGGGAGGAATTTGAGATCGCCATGGCTTATCTGAAGCAGAGATCTTATGAGAACGCCGAAAAGGGCTTTGCGCGCTTCCTTGAGAAGAATCCCAGGGATAAATTGGCCCCTGATGCGGTCTATTACTTAGGCGAGAGCTTCTATCTGCGCGGGCGGCCCCGCGAGGCGGCGGAGCAATTTTTGAAAATTCCCGCCCAATATCCCTCCTCGGTACGGGCACCGGAAGCGCTTTTGCGCCTCGGGCAAGCGCTCAGCGCCCTTGGTGCCAAGGAGCAGGCCTGCGCGACCTTCAGCGAGATTGGCCGAAAATATCCAAACGCGCCGGCGGGGGTCAAAGCTGGGGCAGAACGGGAGACGAGGCGCGCCCAATGCGGCTAGAGGAAGAAATGGGGAAATCCGCACCTTGCCCGGAAATGCCGGACGCTGCTGCGGCGCCCCAGCCGCGGCCGGCCGCATGCGCGGAAGGGGCCTCGCGCTTTACCCCAGACGAGATCCGCCGCATTTTCCGCCCCTGGGAGGATGCGGGCGCGGTCCTTCTTGCGGTCTCGGGCGGCCCTGATTCGGTTGCTCTCATGCTCCTTGCGGCCGAATGGGCGCGCGCACGCGAGGCGCCCAGGCTTTCCGTTGCGACCGTGGACCATGGGCTGCGGGCAGGTTCCGGCCATGAAGCCGAGAAGGTTGCGGGCTGGGCAGCCGCGCTCTCTCTGCCCCATGCCATTCTAATCTGGGAGGGCGCAAAGCCCCATTCGCGCCTCCAGGAGCGGGCAAGGGAGGCCCGCTACGGCCTCTTGTGCGCGCATGCCGCCAGGGCCGGCGTGGGCCACATCATGACGGCCCATCATTCCGGCGATCAGGCAGAAACGGTATTGTTCCGGCTGTTGCGCGGCAGCGGCATCTGTGGGCTTGCAGGCATGGCAACCATGACGAGGCGCGGCGCTCTCACCCTAGGCCGGCCGCTTTTGTCATACTCCAAAGAGGAGCTTGCGGCTTTCTGCAAGGCAAAGGCGCATCCATACTTCGAGGACCCATCGAATGCGGATCCGCGCTTTGCACGAACGAAGCTCCGGCAGCTCGCCGCCCGCCTTGCGAGCGAAGGGCTTGACCGCGCGGCTTTGCTTCGGCTCGCAGGGCGCGCAGCACGGGCTGAGGCCGCGCTTTCTGCTTGGGCGGCGGAATTGCGCGCGACACTTCCGGCCGAGCGCAGCCCGGGCTTATTCAAGGCCAATATTGCAGCTCTTGCTTCAAAACCCGAGGAAATTCTTTTGCGCTTTCTTGCCAGTGAGCTAAAATTTGCGGGTTTTGGCAGGCAGCTGCGGCTCGACCGGCTTGAAAGCCTGACGCAAGAACTGTCGCGCAAATTGCAGGCAGGAAAAGAGTTCGGCGCGACCTTGGGCGGAGCGATTTTGAGGCTGCGAGGGGACGGCGTGCTCATCATTACGCCCGAGGCTGGGCGCAAGCGCGGCAAGCGAAACCCACTTGAGCCCTCTGAGACAGCGTCCTAGCGTAGCTGCACGATTTCCTTGGCAAGGGCGAAAACCAAGCCTACATTACACAAACGCCCCATTGGCGGCCTTGCCGATAGAGGCGGCGGCCTTCAGGCCAAAGCGATGTGGAGCAGGAAAAGATGAATCCGAATTTCCGGAATTTCGCGCTGTGGGTGATCATAATCCTGCTCGTGGTGGCGCTGGTCATGCTTTTCCAGAATCCAGGCCAGAGGGTCCCGACGCAGGATATCGCCTTTAGCCAGCTTTTGAATGAGGTCGACCAGGGCCACGTCCGCGACGTTACCGTCTCCGGCAATGAGATCACTGGTCATTTCACCGACAACCGGTCTTTCTCGACCTATGCGCCTAACGATCCCACGCTCATCCAAAATCTCTACAAGAAGAACGTGGCCATAACGGCAAAGCCTCCTTCCGAGAGTACCAATTGGCTGATGACGCTTCTTGTGAACGCCCTGCCCCTGCTCGCCATCTTTGGGATCTGGATTTTCCTCTCGCGCCAAATGCAAGGCGCCGGGGGAAAGGCCATGGGCTTTGGCAAATCCAAAGCGAGGCTGCTCACGGAAGCGCAGGGGCGGGTGACATTTGAAGACGTTGCGGGGGTCGACGAAGCCAAGGAGGATCTCAAAGAGATCGTCGAGTTCTTGCGCGATCCGCAGCGCTTCCAAAAGCTCGGCGGCCGGATTCCGCGCGGCGTCTTGCTCGTCGGGCCTCCGGGCGTCGGCAAGACCTTGCTCGCGCGCGCTATCGCCGGCGAAGCGAATGTGCCCTTCTTCACTATCTCGGGATCGGATTTCGTCGAGATGTTCGTGGGGGTCGGCGCAAGCCGCGTGCGCGATATGTTCGAGCAGGCGAAGAAGAACTCCCCCTGCATTGTGTTCATCGACGAGATCGATGCCGTGGGCCGCCACCGCGGCGCCGGTCTTGGCGGCGGCAACGACGAGCGCGAGCAGACGCTAAACCAGCTCCTCGTCGAGATGGACGGTTTCGAGCCCAACGAGAGCATCATCCTCATCGCGGCGACGAACCGGCCGGACATTCTCGATCCCGCGCTCATGCGGCCCGGCCGCTTCGACCGCCAGATCGTCGTCCCCAATCCCGATATCATCGGGCGTGAGCGGATCCTAAAGGTGCATGTGCGCAAAGTCCCGCTTGCTCCAGATGTCGACCTCAAGACGATCGCCCGCGGGACGCCGGGCTTTTCCGGCGCCGATCTGATGAATCTCGTCAACGAGGCGGCACTGCTCGCAGCACGCCGCAGCAAGCGCGTCGTGACGATGTCCGAGTTCGAGGATGCCAAGGACAAGATCATGATGGGCGCTGAGCGGCGTACCATGGTCATGACCGAGCAGGAGAAGATGCTGACCGCTTATCACGAAGGCGGCCATGCCATCGTCGCCCTGAACGTTCCGGCAACCGACCCCGTCCACAAAGCCACCATCATTCCCCGCGGGCGCGCGCTCGGCATGGTCCTGCAGCTGCCGGAGCACGACAAGCTTTCGATGACCTACGAGCAAATGACGTCGAGGCTTGCAATCTCTATGGGCGGGCGGGTCGCCGAAGAGCTCGTTTTTGGCAAGGAGAAGATCACCTCCGGAGCGCAATCGGACATCGAGCAGGCAACCAAACTCGCCCGCGCGATGGTGACCCGCTGGGGCTTCTCGGATGAACTCGGCACAGTTATGTATGGCGACAACCAAGACGAGGTCTTTCTCGGCTATTCGATTGGCCGCCAGCAAATTGTCTCGGAGGCGACTGCGCAAAAGATCGATGCTGAGGTGCGCCGCCTCATCGAGGCTGCCTTGGCCGAGGCGACCCGGATCCTGAACGAAAAGCGCCAGGACCTCGAGGCGCTGGCCAAGGGGCTCCTCGAATATGAGACGCTAACCGGCGAAGAGATTGTCGAGCTTCTGAAAGGTAATCCGCCTGTCCGCGAAACGGAGGATCGCGAGCCGCCGATGCGGGGCTCTCCGGTGCCCGCAACCGGCGTGATCCGGCCAAAGCCTGGACCCGAGCCGGGAGGGCTCGAGCCGCAGCCGCAGGCCTAGCAAATGCGCGGCCTGGCGGTGCCGGAAAGTTGGCCGCGCCAGCCGCTGCCGCTGGGGCAGCCCGCAAATTTGCGTGCAGGGCGAGTTCCCAGTCTCCCCCGCGCCCAAACTTTCGAATCTTAAATCAAACTGGGGAGGCTCAACCGGCGGGAAACGGGGCGTTTGCAGCGCTGCCCCGCCGGCTGGAACCTAGCCGAAAGCTGTGCTGGGAGATGTTCGGCTTGCGTAAAACGGCGAGCGCCCCTGTCCCGGCAAGCCGCCATGCTTGAGCGCCCTTCTCATGAGCATTGGCTCGCAGCCATGCGTCAGCCCTGGCTTGGCTGGGCAGCAGCCGGGGCCGCTATCGTTATAGTGATCGCGGTCTTGCATGCAATCCTGCTGCCCTTCGTGGCCGGATTTGCGCTCGCCTATCTCGTTAATCCGGCGGTCGATAGGCTCGAGCAGTTGGGCCTTAACCGCGCCCTTGCAGCAGCCGCCAGTATCGCACTTTTCGCGGCGAGCACGGGCGGCGTGATGGCTCTGGCCATTCCCGTGTTTAGCAGCGAAGTTACAAACCTCATCCAAAATATCCCGCAATACATCGCAAGCTTTCAATCTTTTGTTGCTGATCCGAAACACGAATGGATGCGCAAAATCATTGGCGAAGATTTCAGCGCCGCGACCCATTCAGCGATCCAGCTTGCAGGCATAGCCGCAGACTGGGTGCCAAGCCTCATGCGCTCGTTCTGGTCGAACACCCAAGCGCTGCTATCACTTTTCGCCCTGTTCGTAGCGGCGCCAATTGTCGGGTTCTACATCTCAAAAGACTGGAACCGGTTTGTCGATGAAGCTGCGCATCTTCTGCCCGCAGAGCAGCGCGAAAATGCGCGGGCACTTGCGCGCGAGATCGACGGCACGATCAGAGGTTTTTTGCACGGCCAAGGGGCGATCTGCCTTATCCTTGCACTGTTTTATGCACTGGCGCTTCGAGTCGCGGGCGTCAACCATGGAATTCTCATCGGGCTCGTCTCTGGTCTCATGAACTTTATTCCCTATCTCGGCTCGCTCGCCGGAATCGTCCTTTCGCTTTCGATGGTGATACTGCAGCCCAGCGGGACCTGGCTCCTCGCAGGTGTCATTCTTGCTATCTTCGCCGCTGGGCAGACGATGGCCGATTACGCCCTTTCTCCGGTCTTCGTCGCCCGCCGCCTTCGTCTCAATCCCGTGGAGGTGATGTTCGCGATTGCCGCTTTCGGCTATCTCTTCGGATTTGTCGGCCTCCTTTTGGCGGTGCCTCTCGCAGCGACGATCGGCGTCGTTCTGCGCTTTGCGGCTCAACAACGCAGGGTAAGGGCCGCAGCGGCCCGCCAAGCTGCGGCGCCGGCGCCCGCCGTTTTTACGCATGAGGCCGCACGCAAGAGCTGGCTCAAGATTCTGCTTGGCAAGTGATGCACCTCAGGAAGATGGCTTGCGCCTGACATCCTCCTCCTCCAACCCCTCTGCGAGGCCCGGGATAGGAGGAGGCCTGTGCGTGAAGAGCAAGACGGCGAATGTCACGAGGACCACCGCGATAATGAGTATGAGCAGACTCGATTTCGCGAGCCAGGCAATGGCGGGAACGGCGAGCCCCAGGATCACTCCGACGAGGGTAATGCGCCAGTTCGCGCTATGGATGCCGGCCGTGAACGTGCCGAGCGCCAAGATAGCGAGCACCATGAGCCCGCTTGCGACCGAGCTCATCATATGCTGCACATCGGCGACAAAGACGAGGTACATGGCAAACATGACCGCGATCCAGTGCAAACCCTGGGTTCTGATAAGCTGCCAATGCAATTCCGCGCCTTCGACATCGCGCCAGTGGGCAGCCACGGTGATGATGCCGAACAACGGAGCCAATGCCATCCAATAGGCCGTGCTCGCCGCTTGCGCGATGCCGGTATAGGCCGCGCCCATGAGGGCAAGGGCCAGCATCAGCAAATATGGCCAGTCCCTGACAAGAAAGGAGATTATCTTCGAACGCGGCCTGCGGGTTAGAAGCCGCTCTTCCGTTGTTTCAAAGTCGGCCATAGGCAAGCTCCGGGATAGAAGGGGGGGCTTTGACAAGCACCCTTTGATTAAGATAGTGCTTTTTGAGATAGCCGGACAGCGGTGCGAATCGGCGGGCCACCCCCTCGGCAGATTGAGTCCGTCCGGCCGGCCCTATGCCTGGCCAAGATCTTATTTGGTTTGCCCTCCAGATGGCTCAGTGAACTTTACGGTTTCGTAGCCCTGCCCATGCTGGAAAAACACTAGCCCGCGCTGTTGGCAAGGCCCGCTATCGCGCTCTCGAGCAGCGCGATCCTCTGGTTCAGTTTTTCATTCTCCTCGCGGGCCTTGGCCGCCATTTCCTTGACGGCCTCGAATTCCTCGCGAGTTACGACATCCATGGCTAAGAGCAAGCGTTCGAGCTGGCTCTTTACCGCCGTTTCGGCTTCCCGCCGCACGCCCTGAGCCACCTCGGCGGCATCGGTCATGAGCTTGGCAAGATCATCGAATACATGGCTCTGCGGCATGATTCACCTCAAACTTTCTGCCGCTCCTTACCACGAAGCGCCCTGCGGGGCCAATATAAGCGAGGCGCCGCGGCGCCCGCGGGCCCAACTCGGCAACGGCAGTCACTTGACTTGCGCGGAACATTGGCGGCGCTTGGCAGCTGTTGACCCTCTGGCGACACCCCTTTTATGCATACCCTTCTGGAGCCCATTCCGGTGAGCCTTGCCTTTCCGAACATCGATCCCGTGCTTCTTACGATCGGGCCGCTGCCAATCCGCTGGTATGCGCTCGCCTATATCGCCGGTCTAATCCTTGGCTGGGCCTATGCGCGCGCGCTTGCCGGCCAAAAGGCTTTTTGGGGTGGCGCGCCGCCGTTAGGCCGCGAAGATGCCGATGACCTTCTCCTCTATGCGGCGCTCGGCGTCATTGTCGGCGGCAGGCTGGGTTATGTCCTTTTCTATAATGGCCCCTTCTACCTCGCCCACTCGGCCGAAATCTTCGCGCTCTGGCGGGGCGGAATGTCCTTTCACGGCGGACTTATTGGAACTCTTTTCGCCATCTATGCCGTGGCCAAACGAAAGCGGCTGCCCGTGCTGGCGCTCACTGACGTCAGCGCGGCCGCGGTCCCAATCGGGCTCTTTCTCGGCCGCATTGCGAATTTCATCAAGCCGGAACTCTGGGGGCGGCCAACCGATGTTCCGTGGGCGATGGTGTTTCCGGGCGCAGGCTCCCTCCCCCGCCATCCCAGCCAGCTCTACGAGGCGGCACTCGAAGGGCTTGCCCTTTTCGCTCTCCTTTACGTTGCCATCAGGCTTGGCGCGCTGCAGAGGAGAGGCTTGGTGGCAGGCCTCTTCGCCATTGGCTATGGAGCCGCCCGTATCACATGTGAATTTTTCCGGGAGCCCGATCCACAGCTCGGCTTCCTCTTTGGCGGAGCGACGATGGGCATGCTACTGTCGCTGCCGCTCATTGCCGCCGGCGCCGTGCTGATCTTCCGCGCGCTAAGGCCAGGTTCCGCCCGAGCCAGCCTCAAAAGCCCGGCATGAATGCGCTCGAGGCCCTCATCCGCGAGATGATTGTCGAGGGCGGGCCAATGAGCATCGAGACCTATATGAGGCTCGCGCTCTCGCATCCGGCCTATGGCTATTATGCGTCGAAAGCTCCGCTCGGGGCGGGAGGCGATTTCGTCACCGCGCCCGAGATCAGCCAGATGTTCGGCGAAATTATTGGCCTCTGGAGCGCCGCTATCTGGCAGGCGATGGGTGCGCCGAAGCCGCTGATTTTCGCCGAGCTTGGTCCGGGCCGCGGCACGCTGATGGCGGACGCACTGCGTGCTGCGCGCATCCTGCCAGGATTTCTGAGCGCGATCGAGCTTCACCTCGTCGAGATGAGCGAACCGCTGCGGCAAGCGCAGCGCGCGGCTCTCGCGCGCTCTGGCGCGGCGCCACATTGGCATCGAACGGCCGAGGAGCTTCCTAGCGGACCGGCCGTCATCATTGCGAATGAATTCATCGATTGCCTGCCGGTACGCCAATTCGTTCGCGCGCAAGACGGCTGGCATGAGCGGCTCATTGGGCTCGATGCCGAAGGGCGCCTTTGCTTTGGCCTTGCTCCGGATCCCGTGCCGGAGCTCGAGGCGGCCGGCGAGCCCGGACAGGTTTTCGAGGCGGGCTTTGCGGCCGCGTCGCTGATGCGTGCTCTGGCAGGCCGGCTTGCCTGCCAAGGCGGCGCGCTGCTTGTGATCGATTACGGCTATGATAGGCCCGGGCGCGGCGAGACTTTGCAGGCCGTGCGCGGGCATCGCTTTGCCGATCCCTTGTGCGATCCGGGCGAGGCGGATCTGACGGCGCATGTCGATTTTTGCGCGCTTGCGCGGGCCGCGCGCACGGCGAGAGCAGAGGTCCATGGTCCGGTACCGCAAGGAGAGTGGCTCAAGCGCCTCGGCATTTACGAGCGCGCTCTAGCCCTGCGGCAGAAGGCGAGCGAGGCGCAACGTGCGGAGATCGAGTCCGCCCTCGCGCGCCTTGTTGGCGGGCCGAAGGAGCCGGACGCGAGGCATATGGCAACACTCTTCAAGGTGCTGGCCGTAACCGCGCCTGGGCTCGGCGTGCCGCCGGGGTTTGAGGAGCAAGTCCAATGAGCGGAAAAACGCCGGTTGCGCTCAGGGCGAGCTGCCTAGACGGGCCGGGGCTCGCGCATAAATTTTTCACCCGCCGCGGCGGCGTATCCACGGGTGTTTACGCCTCGCTCAACGGCGGGGTTGGCTCGCGCGATGATCCGCGCTCAATTGCCGAGAACCGCGCCCGCATGGCCGCTTGTCTTGGGATCAAGGCGGGCAATCTCCTCGTGCCCTATCAGACCCACTCGCCCCATGCGCTGATCGTGAACGAGCCTTTTGCCGACCGGCCGCGCTGCGATGCTTTAGCGACAGCCACGCCGGGGCTTGCACTTGGCGTGACGGGCGCCGATTGCGGGATGGTTCTTTTCGCCGATCGCGAAGCCCGGGTGATTGGCGCCGCGCATGCGGGCTGGAAAGGGGCGCTTACCGGCGTGCTCGAAGCGACGATTGATGCGATGGAGAGGCTTGGCGCGCGAAAAGCCTCGATTGCCGCCGCGCTCGGCCCGGCGATTGCGCAAAAGAGCTACGAGGTCGGCGCGGAGTTCTTTGAAAAGTTTGCTGCGGCCTCAAGCGAATACGAGCGCTTCTTTGCAGCCTCCGCGCCCGGTGGGCATTTTCTCTTCGATCTGCCGGGCTTCATTGCCACGCGGCTGAAGAAGGCCGGCATTGGCTCCTTCGAGGATCTTGCGCGCGACACCTATGCGGAGCCCGAGTGGTTTTATTCCTACCGCCGCTCGGTGCATAAGGCCGAGCCAGACTACGGCCGCCAGATCGCGGCGATTGCGCTGGTGTGAACGAGACCCCCAGGCGAGGCTGGACCAGGCTGGCCGTTTTCGAATTGTCCATTTGGTTTGTTCACACCCAAAACCTTCCAGCAAAGAGACTGACCCGTGAAGATCCAAATCGGCTTTCTTATCTTCCCCAGGCTGCAGCAGCTCGATCTCACGGGGCCATATGAGGTCTTCTCGACTTGGCCTGATGCGCTTGTTCACCTTATCTGGAAGAACAGACAAAAGGTTATCTCATCCACTGGTTTGTGTTTTGAACCCAGCGTCACCTTCGACGATTGTCCGCAACTCGATGTCGTCTGCGTTCCCGGCGGCACCGGAATTAACGCGCTTCTGTTGGATGATGTGGTTCTCGATTTCTTACGTGCGCAGGCGGCTGGAGCGAAATTCGTCACTTCGGTTTGCACCGGCGCGCTGCTATTGGGTGCCGCCGGTCTGCTGCGAAACAAGCGCGCGACAACGCATTGGGCCGTCCTCGACCTTTTGGCGTCCTTCGAAGCCGTCCCAACGCGTGGGCGCGTGGTGCGCGATGGCGCAGTGATGACCGGCGGCGGGGTGACTGCAGGGATCGATTTTGCACTGGCTCTCGTTGCTGAGATGGCAAGGCGTTCGGTAGCGGAGTCAATTCAGCTGCAGCTCGAATACGCTCCGGAGCCTCCGTTCGATGCAGGCACTGCGGCAACAGCTCCGGCCGATGTTCTCGAGGCTGTCCGCAGCCGTGGAGCAACCCTGCGATCCGAGCGCGAGCGGCTCGTTCAATTGGCAGCGGCAAGGCTGTTGACGACGTGAACGCGCAGGAGCAGAAACAGCACTGGGCCCGCGCCCTAGCTTCTCGATCGTGCCTTGCCAAGGAGCGACGCGCTCACGCCGCCCTTTTCTCTTCAGCCCTCTGCGCCGCCCCCGCAGACTCCGCGGGCGCGCCGGCCCAGGCGGAACTTGGCGGGATCTGCTCGCCCTTCATGACGACGGTCAGAGGCCCGAGCCGGGCAAAATCGGCAACATGCGTGTCGTAAAGCACGGTCGAGCTTGCGCCGACCGTGACGCCCTTGCCGACTGTAACGCGGCCAACCTTCATCACGCGGTCCTCATAAAGATGGGTTTGCAGTGCTGAGAGCGCATTGAGCGCGCTATAGTCGCCGACGCTCACGCAATCGAACTCGGTGATGTCGGTCATGTCCATAAATACGCCGCGGCCGGACTTGGTACCGAAAAGGCGCATGAGCCAAGGCAGGAAGGGCGTGCCGCGCAAATGTTCGAGCAAGACGCGCCCGGCCATGCCCCAATAGATGACGGCGACGGCTTCCGTGCGCATCGCCCACCAAGACCACATGGGTTTCATCAAGGGCTCGTAGCGTCCCATCGTGAGCCATTTGATCGCGACCACAACAAGCGTGAGCGCCAAGCAAATGACTGTTGAAGCGAGAATGAATTGCCAGAAGACCTCGAAATACCGGCCCTCAAGCACATTCGTGCTGATCCATTCGACGGCCCAGGAGCCGAAGGTGATGAAGAGCATCGTGGGCATCGAAATGGTAAACGCTTCAAAGCAGGCGCGGGCGAACTTCTTCCAGCGCGGAGCCTCGTAGGTCCACAGCGCGCCGCCGCCATCGAAGGTCTGGCGAACGGGGAGCTTGATCGGCGGCGACCCGAACCAGGTGTCACCCTCGTGGATCAATTCATTGGCGGGCGGCTTCGACTTGATGCCGATGAGCGCATTGGCCGGGATCTCGGAGCCTGGCGGCACAACGGCACTATTGCCCACGAAGACTCTGGGGCCAGTCTTGACGGGCTTCAAATACATCCAGCCGTTGCGGATTTCCTCATCCCCAAGCACCACCTCGTCCGCGATGAAGTTTTTCTCGCCGATCTCGACGAGATCATAGCGGCCGGAAAGATTGGTCGAAATCTCCGCGTCCTTGCCGATCTTGGCGCCCATGAGGCGGTACCAAGCGCGCATATAGATGGTCGCAAAGAGCGACGAGAGCGTCTCAAGCGTCACCTCGGTCGCAAGCGCCACCACCCATTTGCGGAAATAAAACCACGAGTGGACAGAATATGTCCCCTCGCGCACGCGCGGCAGGATGAGCCAGCGGCAAGCCGCGATGAAGCCGACCGTAACAAGGACCATGACGAAGGCCGTCGGCCAGGCCATAATTGGGATTGAGAGCATATAGGAGGTGCGGTCGAAGTCGGCGGTGCCAATCAAATCGTCGATCCGGTCGAAAACCCAGAAGGCCGGGAAAATCGGCACAAGGCCGATCGGCGGAATTGCGAGGACCGCGGCGAGATAAAGGAGCCCCACCGCCACGCGGCGGAGCATTGAGGCGGTGGAAGGCCGGTCGAGCGCCTCGCGATCAACCATCCGCACCTTGCAGCCAGGCGAGCCGTCCCAGACTTCCCAGGCGCCCGTGCGCGTGCCGGAACGGATCGCTGTCAGATCGGCAAGCTCGGTTCCTTCCGCGAGGACAACATTGTCCTCGATAACGCACGACGATCCGATATGGGCCTTCGCGCCGATCTCGATCGGCCCAATAATTAGCTCATTGCCCTCAACCCGCGCATTGGCGAGATTGGCAACCGACCCGATGCTTGCCCCCTCGCCAATGGCAATGAGATCGGGGGCGCCGGGCTCGACCTCGCCGATGATGGCATCCTTGCCGATTCTGGCGCCAAGCGCTTTGAGGTACAGCCGGATCAGCGGCGAATATTGAAACCATTTGAGGTGAACGAGACCGAGGAAACGCTTTGTGAGCCACCAGCGGTAGTAATAGACGCCCCAGAGCGGGTAGCGTCCGGGCTGCGTCTTGCCAATGATCAGCCATTTCGCCGCGATGACGATCGCAACCGTGGCGACGTTGATGCACATATAGACGCCAATGAGCGAGAGCGCCTCTTCAAGCAGGCTCGCCTCGGGACCGGTGAGCAGCATGTAGCTGACGAACACGCCAAGCCATTGCGCCGTTACAAGCGCGAGGATGAAGGGGAGCGCCAAGGCCTGTGCGCAGCCGCAGAGGAACCGGCGCAGCAACGGGGGCGGCGCGAAGGAGAGGTCCTCTGCTTCGGTCCCCTTGCCCCATTTGCGGTCGAGAAGCTCGCCGAGCTTACGAAGCGTGCGCGCCTCATAGATGTCCTGCAAAGTGATACGGGCGAGGGCCGGAGTTTCGCGCACGGCGGAGACAAAGCGCGCCGCAAGCAGCGAATGGCCGCCAAGATCAGTGAAGAAATCGGCCTCGAAAGGAACGGTCTGCGGCGGCAGCACGCGCTTAGCGGCCTCAAGCAGGCAGGCCTCGGTCTTGGTGCGCGGCTCCTCTTGCGCTTCAGCGGGAGGTGCGGGGGCAAGCTCAACTTGTTTCAAGGCCTTGCGATCGATTTTGCCCGAGGCAAGCTTCGGCAGGCTTGGCACGACCTCGAAGCGCGACGGCACCATATAGGGCGGAAGCTTTGTCCGTAGCGTGCTGCGCAAGCTCTTGGAATCGATCTCGGCTTCGAACGAGGGGACGACGAAGGCGACGATCTCTTCCGCGCCAGTTTCATTGCGGAGCACGGCAGCGGCCTGCGCGATCCCCTGGCAGTCTGCAAGCTTAGCCTCAATCTCGCCAAGCTCGACGCGAAAGCCGCGGATCTTGACTTGATCGTCGATCCGGCCGCGAAAAGCGATCTCGTCCTGTGCATTGAGTTCCGCCGCATCGCCGGAGCGGTAAAGAACGCGATCTTGCGCCTCAGCAAAAAAAGGGTTGGCAATGAATTTCTCGCGCGTGAGCTTCTCGCGGCGCAAATAGCCCTTTGCCACGCCCGGGCCGCCAATCAGAAGCTCTCCTTCAGTGCCGGGCGGCAACAGCTCAAGAGAGTCGCTCGCGATATAACAGGTGTAATTGGGAATTGGCCGCCCGATTGTGACCGGCACGCCCGGGCGCACCTCGGCAATGGTTGCAACCACCGTCGTTTCCGTCGGCCCGTAGGAATTGAAGATCTTGCGCCCCGGCCGCGACCAGCGCGCGCCTACCCACGGCGGGCAGGCATCGCCGCCGAGAATAATGAGCCGCAGGCTTGAAGGGTCGCGCGGCAGGAGCGAAAGCAGTGTTGGCACGGTGTCGAGCACGGTGACCGCGTGGGACTCCATGAGGTCAGGGAGTTTTTCGGCCTCGCCGAGCATTTCGGCGGTCGCGATTAGGAGGCTCGCGCCGGCGAGGTACGGGATCCAGATCTCTTCCATCGAGAGATCGAAGGCGGCGGAAGCACCCTGGAAGACGACGTCATCTTCGCGAATGCCATAGACCTCATTGGCGGCACGCAAGTAGTGGCAGATATTGCCCCCGGAGATGACGATGCCTTTGGGTGTGCCGGTCGAGCCAGACGTATAAATGATATAGGCCGGATCGCCGGGTGTTGCGCCGAGCGCGCGCGCATCGACCCTCTCCAGCTCCGGAGTCTCCGCCCCCTCACCCGCAAGGCCGCCATAGGTCCAAACCGGGCAGAAAACCGCGAGCTTTTCTGCAACGCCGGATGTGGTGAGAATTCCCCAAGCTTCGGCGTCGGCAAGGCAGGTCGCAACCCGCTCGGCTGGCGCCTCGGCATCGAAGGGGAGCCAGGCGGCGCCGGTTTTGGCGATCGCGATTTGCGCGATCAGAAGCTCGTGCCCCCGTGGCATCCAAAGGCCGATGGTGCGGCCGGGCCGCGCGCCCCTGCGCAGAAGCGCGCGGGCAACGGCCTCCGAGCGCGCATCAATTTCGGCGTAGGTGAGCCTGCCGCCGGCGGTGATCATGGCCACGGCCAAGGGACTGCGGGCCACGGTTGCAGCAAAGATCTCGCAAAGCAGCTCGTCTCGGATTAGATCCGGCCGCACGGGGCCGCGCAGCACCGCACGCTTGGCGGGGGCTTCTGGCATCTCTAGATCGAGGGCGGTTTCGGCGGTCACGAGGCTATGGAGCATGGATTATCCTGGCGGGCAACCAGAGGCAAAACGCTCCGGCCGAGGGCAAGCGGCTAGGCAAGCCCCGGCGGCGCACCCCCTGATCGAGACCTTTGTGCTAGCCGAACCCTGCAGCCGGCCAAGCTTAGGTCATCCCCGTGCCGCGGCATCCGCAACGGGAATGTTGCACGCCAGGATCAGGTGCCGTCATACGGGCCCTGCAAATTTGGTGTGATTTTGGCTAATTGGGCTGAATGAAGAGTGAACGCCGTTCACTCTTTGGCTTGGACTGAAATATCCGGGGCCGCAGGGTTCTTCATGCCGACGATGTGATAGCCCGCATCGACATGGAGGATCTCGCCGGTGATTCCCCGCGCCATCGGTGAAAGCAAGAATGCGGCGCTCTCGCCGACCTCTTCGATGGTGACGGTGCGCCGCAAGGGCGCGTTATATTCGTTCCACTTGAGGATGTAGCGGAAGTCGCCAATTCCCGCGGCCGCCAAAGTCTTGATGGGGCCGGCCGAGATCGCATTGACGCGAATGCCGCGCTCGCCAAGATCGGCGGCGAGGTAGCGAACGCTCGATTCGAGCGCGGCCTTGGCGACCCCCATGACGTTGTAATGCGGCATCCATTTCTCGGCGCCGTAATAGGTCAGCGTCAGCATGGCGCCGCCGTCCGGCATGAGCTTCTCGGCCTGCTGGGCAATCGCGGTAAAAGAATAGCAGGACACGACCAGAGAATTGATGAAGTTTTCCAAAGTCGTATCGACATAGCGGCCGGTCAATTGATCTTTGTCTGAGAAGGCGATGCAGTGCACGACAAAGTCGAGCTTGCCCCAGATCCTGGCTACCTCTTTGAAGATCCCGTTCAAAGCTTGGGGATCGGTAACGTCGCAATCGCCAATGACCTCGGCGCCAATCTCCTTGGCAAGCGGCCGCACCCTTTTTTCGAGCGATTCCCCTTGATAGGTAAAGGCGAGCTCCGCGCCTGAGCCGCTCGCGGCTTTGGCGATCCCCCAGGCTATCGAGCGGTTATTCGCAACGCCCATAACGAGGCCGCGTTTACCGGCGAGAATGCCCGAGAGCTGAGGTGCAGGCGTTGCAATTTCCGGTTGCGGCATGTTGATCCGGATGAGAGGCATTTTGGGACGCGGCCGGTCCTTGGAACGGCAATGCTATGCGCAGCCTTTAAGCGCTGAGCGGCTTTCGCGCAAGCCCGCCTGCACAGGAAACGAGCGCCGAGCTTTGCCTGATGAAGGTGGCGCGGGCTAAACTGAGAAATGACCCGGTGAACACGGCCTTTCGATTCTGCATCGCGCCGATGATGGACTGGACGGACCGGCACTGCCGGTACTTCCATCGCATCCTTTCGCGCCGGGCGCGGCTTTATACCGAAATGCTGACGGCCGCCGCGGTCCTTTATGGCGATCGCGAACGGCTTTTGCGCTTCGATCCTGCGGAACACCCCGTTGCGCTCCAGCTTGGCGGCTCGGATCCCGCGCAATTGGCTATCGCCGCAGGGATCGGCGAAGGTTTTGGCTACGATGAAATCAATCTCAATATTGGCTGCCCGTCTGAGCGCGTGCAAGATGGCTCCTTTGGCGCCTGCTTGATGCGCGAACCCGGGCTTGTCGCCAAGGCCGTAGCGGCGATCAAGGCTCGCGTCAAAATCCCCGTGACCGTCAAATGCCGCACTGGGGTTGACGAGCAGGATCCGGAAACCGCGCTGATCGCACTGGCCGAAAGAGTCGCCGAGGCGGGCTGCGATGTCTTAATCGTCCACGCGCGCAAAGCCTGGCTTAAGGGGCTCTCCCCCAAGGAAAACCGCGAGGTGCCGCCGCTCGATTACGCCCTCGTGCACGCATTAAAGTGGCGAATGCCGGAGTTCCCCATCGTGCTCAACGGCGGTCTTTCAGCGATTCCGCAAATGCGAGCCGAGCTTGAGCATCTCGACGGCGTGATGGTCGGGCGTGCGGCCTATCAAAACCCGGCGTTGCTGATGGAAGCCGATCGCGCCTTCTTCAGGCAGACGGCGCCGGTGCAGAGCCGGAGGGAGGCCGTTGAGGCTTTCCTGCCCTACGTCGAGGCCCAGCTTGCCGAGGGCGTGCCGCTCCATGCCATGACGCGCCACCTCCTCGGGCTCTTCAATGGTGAGCCCGGGGCGCGCGCCTGGCGGCGGCATCTGGCCGCGGAGGCCCTGAAACCTCGCGCCGGCGTGGACGTTTTGCGGGGTGCCCTCGAATACGTGACCCGTAGCGGCAAGGCCGGCGCGGCTGCGTGACGGCGGCAGGGGGGAGGCAAGGCGATGAAAAAGCTCTTGATCTATCAAACCGGCTGCGAGGCAGCACTGGGTCGGCGACGGATTCCCGGTCCGCAATGCTTTTTCCTATGACGAAGGCGCCAAGCTCTCGCCATTTCTCTACTTGGATTATGCGGGTCCCGTCGCCTTTCCGCCCTCTGAGCACCGCCGCGGGGTCGGGCCGCATCCGCATCGCGGCTTCGAGACGGTGACGATCGTCTATAGCGGCGAGGTCGAGCATCGCGATTCCGGCGGCGGCTGCGGTATCATCAGGGCGGGCGATGTGCAATGGATGACGGCAGCCTCCGGCATCGTGCACGAGGAGCTGCACGGGCCGGACTTCGCCAAAAGCGGCGGTGTCTTCGAGATGATCCAGCTCTGGATCAATCTCAGGGCGAAACATAAAAAAGCCCCGCCCGGGTATCAAACCATCCGCGATACCAAGATCCCGCGGGTCGAGCTGCCTTCGGGCGCGGGGCTGGTGCGCGTCATCGCCGGCAGCTTCCAGGGAATCGAGGGCCCGGCCCATACCTACAGCCCGATGAATGTGTGGGACGTGCGCTTGGCGCGCGGCGCGACCGTCGAGTTCGAAGTCCGCGCCGGCTGGACGGCCGCTCTCTTCGTACTCAGCGGCGCGGTGCAATTTGGGCCGGGCGAGGTAGCGCAGAGCGCAGAGCTGGCGGTGTTTGAGCGCGAAGGGGAGAGCTTCATCGCTGAGGCGCTGGAAGAGACAAGGCTCCTCTTTTTAAGCGGCGAGCCGATCGACGAACCAATCGTAGGCCAGGGGCCCTTCGTTATGAACACGATGGCTGAGATCGAGCAAGCCGTCGCAGATTACCGGGCGGGGCGGATGGGCCGCCTCGCGGCGCATGCTTAGGGCATGCATCAGACTTAACGTCATTTGCCGCATTAAGCCTCTGAGATTCCCCACCCATTAGAGAACGGCAAATCGACGTACTCAACCTCAGTTCTCATTCGCGTGAACATGTCCCAGGACGCACCCCTAAATAGGGGGCGCGCAAGAAATGCGGCATGCTACCATCGCTTTACAATTTTCCAAGGCAAGGATTTACCGCTAAGTCACTTTGAAAGGCGTCAGCCAATGACCAGATTTGCCTTTGCCATTTTTCTTGCGCCACTTTCCCTTCTCGCCGGCTGTTGCAGGCCACCCAATATTGCGTCAGTCCCAACTGATTTAGACGGTCAACAAACGAGTATGTGGTGCTGGGCGGCAAGTGGTCAAATGACCATGAATTATTTGCACCCAGCGTCGAATGTCCAGCAGTGCGATGAAGCCAACAAACGCTTCGGGTTGAGCGATTGTTGCAATTCCCCTGTTCCAAATGCGTGTGTAAATGGCGGCTGGCCCGAATACGAAAAATACAACTTTAAGGCTGATACGACGGCCAATTCGCCCCTTACGTGGGATCAGCTCAAAAGCCAGATTTACTGTTCGAAAAAGCCATTTGCTTTCTCGTGGCATTGGAATGGCGGCGGTGGACACATGATGGTCGCAACCGGGTATGTTACCATAGACGGTACCGATTATGTCAGCGTCAATAATCCATGGCCTCCGGCCTCGGGCGTACAGGAAGTGTATACCTACGATAAATATGTCGGCGGTCCGAGTTACGACCATACCCACTGGAACGACTACTTTAACATTTCCTATGCCGGAGGACAGTAATATGCTGCGCTTAATTTGTTTAATCGGCAGTGTGCTATTTCTGATGGTCGCCTGCGATCGCGCCGAAACACCAAAAAATCCGTTATCACAACAGCAGGCTGCCGACACGGCGCTACGAGTTTTGCAGAAGCTCGTAACCAGCCAAAACTTCAAAGCGATGGGTTTTGATTCCGAAAACGAAGTTGAACAATCAAGGCTAAGCACGCCTTTGCCGGTGTTCAATGTTGGCCTCGATCAGATTAAAGGCTATGACACCAGCAAAGATCCGAACACTTTGCTGACGGCAAGTTCGGAAATCGTCTACCCAGTGACAGTGGGTGGACGCGTGAAATCCTCCGTCACAATCGTGCACAAGGAGCAGGGCTATCAACCGTCCAGTTTCGGGAATGCGGAAATCATCCGGCGCTTATCTGAGTACCGGCGAGAGGAAAATGCAGGGAACGAGTTCATCGTGCGCGTGCCGGCTCTAAACATGTACTTTCTTGGAAGGCGAGCTGAGAACCAGGTCCTATTGGTTCCCATTATAGAGGATCCACGGCTTAAGCTACGGCCTGGCGAGCCACTGCCCGCCCAGACAGTCCTCGCAGAACTCACGCCAATTGCGAGGGCCTACAACGGCCTACCGATGTAGGGAATGCCAACCTGGAATAGACGGTGATGCCTGATTGCATAATTCGAGGGATCAGCCAATCTTACTCCACCGTCCTTCCCAGCCTGCCAGCCAGATCCTGAATGAATTGCCAGGCCGTGCGGCCCGAGCGCGAGCCCCTGACGGCCGCCCATTCGAGAGCTTCGCGCTCAATTGCCGCCTGATCGGCAGCAAGCCCGAAATGGCGGACATAGCCTTGCACCATCGCAAGATAATCTTATTGCGAGCAGGCATGAAACCCAAGCCAAAGCCCGAAGCGGTCGGAGAGCGAGACTTTCTCTTGGACGGCATCGTCCGGGTTGATGGCCGTGCCGCGCTCATTCTCGATCATCTCGCGCGCGAGGATATGGCGCCGGTTCGAGGTCGCATAAAACAAGACGTTTGCGGGCCGTCCCTCAATACCGCCTTCGAGCGCGGCCTTGAGCGATCTATAGCTCGTCTCGGCCACATCAAAAGAAAGGTCGTCGCAAAAAAGGAGAAACCGCCAAGGGCTTGCGCGCAGGATCGCCATGAGCGCAGGCAAAGAGGCGATATCTTCGCGATGAATCTCGACAAGCTTAAGCGGCTTGAAGCCGGGCTCCTTACAAAGCCTTGCGTTGACCGCAGCGTGGGCGGCCTTCACAAGCGCCGATTTGCCCATGCCGCGCGCGCCCCAAAGGAGGGCGTTGTTGGCGGCAAACCCTCTCGCAAAGCGCTCCGTATTGGCGAGCAGAGTGTCGCGGGCGCGATCGATACCTTGCAAAAGCGAAAGATCGACCCGGCTCACCTTGGGAACGGGCATCAGAGCTGCTTGGGGGCAGGCCGCGAAAACAAAGGCGCCGGCAGACTCGAAATCACAAGGCTCGGGTGCCTGGCCGGCCAGTTTTTCAAGGCTTGCCGCGATCCGTTCGAGTGCCTTTGAGGAGGGAGACCGGCCCGATTCGAGGCCGTATTTGGCTGCCGCCATAGCCGTTCTTAACTGCGCGGCCCGGACTTGCGCCCGGCATCACCCTCTAGCGCTGCCGGCTGCGGTTTTCCGCTGCGCGAATACTCCCCGGACTTGCCGCCGGTTTTTTGGAGGAGCGCAATTCCCTCGATCGTCATCGAGCGGTCGATGGCTTTCAGCATGTCGTAAATCGTGAGGCATGCAATGGCGGCGGCTGTCAGCGCCTCCATCTCGACGCCGGTCTGACCCAAGGTTTTGGCGGCGGCCTCAACCTTGATTCCGGGCAAGGACGAGTCCGGCACCACATCGACCGCGACTTTTGTGAGCGGCAGCGGATGGCACAAAGGAATAAGCTCATGCGCCCTCTTCGCAGCCATGATTCCGGCGATCCGGGCGGCGGCAAAAACGTCGCCCTTTTTAGCGTTGCCCGCGAGCGCCGCATCGAGCGTCATCTTTTGCATCACGACCCTGCCCTCAGCAATGGCCATGCGCGCGGTGCTGGGCTTGGCTGAGACATCCACCATTTCCGCTTGCCCGCTTTTGGAAAGATGGCTGAGACCTGGCATGAATTTTCTCATGCAAAATGACGGCAGTGCGCCGGACATCTGCGAATAGCGCTCCCGTTTTGGGGGAGCAAGGGCCTTTACGAGAGATTGCGGTTACGAGCTCAGCTGCGCCTGCATGAGCCGCAAATAGGTTGTGGCGTGGTGCTCGAAGAAGGGATCTTGGCATTGCGCGCCGGCGCAGGGCGTGCCGGTGAGCGCAATCTCACTCCCTGCACTAGTGAAATTGAGCGAACGCGATATGGGGATGATGTCGAAGCCCTGCACCAAGAGCTGAGGCGCCGCGCCGGGGGCTACTGCCCGTGCGAGGCTAGCGGCTCTTTGCGCGAGCCGGGGGCGCGCGCTATTGGCCGCGACAACGCGCATTTGATCGCCGAAGCTTGCAAGGGCATCAAGGCCCGCAACATTCGCCAGGGCCCCGGTGCTGAGCGGGTTCGGCACATTGAGGTCGGCGGGCGTTTCGATTGTGAAGGGGACTTGCGGCACCCAGTCGAGCGAATTGGTGACCCTGAATGCGAAACCGGAATTGCAAAACGAGCTCTCGAAATCCCAGGCGTAATGATCATTGCCGGGCTTTGGCTGGGCAAAGACATACGTCTTATAGGAGTAGTTCTTGCTCCTTGGGCTATCCGCGCCATACTTGAGGTAAGACCGCAGCAGCGTGCCTACGGCTGCGCCTTGACTGTGCCCCGCGATATAGATTTCGCTGCCTGCAGGCACGCTGGCCGCAAGCTGGGAAAGAACCCCGGCGCCTGGATATTTGAGAAGAACGAGCGCGCCAAGGGCAAAGCCCGCATGCACGGCGGCCACAGGATCGGCAGCGAATTTATAGTCAATCCGGAATGGCCCGGCGATGACCGTGCCCGTGGCCTGCACAAGAATCGAAAGCAGATCCTCCAGGACGCTCCTTGGATCGGTAACGACGGTGCCGCGCAGAATGATGGCATAGCGCCCAGATGTGTTCTTCCAAAGCTGCCACCTCTCGTCAAAGGGCGGAATAGGATGAGAATCGAAAACAAGGGTCCAGCCAGCTGGCACGGGGAGCGCAAAGCCTTCGAGATTGGCGCAGAGCGTCAGCAGCGGCTGCGCTTCGTTGAGATCAAAACCTGCGGCAAATGGCATGTGCTCCTCCCCTGCGGACTCTTGCTTGACTCTTGGCGCGAACCGGCCATGTCTCAAGCTTACATTAGCAGCTTTGGCCGGCCCCCGCGTCAGCGCCGCGGGGCGCCTCTCTTCGGCGAAAGCGCTCTGCTGAGGATTGCAAGGCATCGATCATAGGCGCCAGGGTGCTCGCTCTCGCGGGGACCGGCGATATTCAGGGAGTCCTTTGCTTCGAGCCGCGAGAATACTTCCTCGATCGCAGCCGCGGCTCCGCCGTTCGAGTAATCGACAATATGGCAGGGCTTGCCGTATCTCTTGGCGCATTCGATGGAAAAATCCGTGCCGGAAGAGCGGTAATCCTTGCCCGGCACAAGGATGAGCGTCGCGGCGCTATCGCGCACATTCCACTCTGTGCGCTGGGCGGGCTCTGGGTCCGGCGTTTCCGTAAGGCCAGGATAGCTCGCCAATAAGCCCGGCGGATTTGGCAGGTCTTCCGCCCAGCCGCCCTTTGGGCACCAGCCTTCATAGGGCAGGCCTGCGAGAATTGCGGCATCGAGTGCCGCGCGATCGACGCCGGTCTGCCCGCCAGAGCGGATGCGCGGGCCCGCCGGCGATTTTTGATTCATCCCAAAGCCCCTGGCTCTGCGCCGTGCTGGAGCTTGCCGCGAATTTCTAGGAGCTGCGCCCGGCGAGAAAGGGGGGGACGCCATGGCCGAGGAAGCCGCCCAAGCAAAAAGGCCCGACGAAAAGATAGGGCGATTGAGCGTCTCATATCAGAAAGACGCTGGCCCATACGAGATCGTGTCTCGATGCCGCGCGCGAGGCCTTTGATGCGATCGCAAGCCCGGCTATAACGCCGTCTCGCCACAGGTTGGAACCATGCCCTCAGATCTCCGCCGCCCAGCGCGGGCGCTGATTTCCGTTTCCGATAAGACCGGCCTCATCGAGTTCGCTCGAGGCCTCGCGAGCTTCGGCATCGATCTGATCTCAACGGGCGGCACGCGAAGCGCGCTGGAGAAAGCCGGGCTTGCCGTCCGCGATGTCTCAGATGTGACCGGTTTTCCCGAGCTTTTGGACGGCAGGGTCAAGACTTTGCATCCAAAGATTCACGGCGGGCTGCTCGGGATTCGCGAAAACCCGGAACATGAGGCGGCGATGCGGGCGCATGGCATTGCGCCGATCGATCTCCTCGCCGTCAACCTTTATCCTTTCGAAGCGGCGGTTGAGAGAGGCGCCTCCTTCGCCGAATGCATCGAAAATATCGACATTGGCGGCCCGGCCATGATCCGCGCGGCCGCCAAAAACTATGATAGTGTTGCGGTGATCGTCGATCCCGCCGATTATGAAAAGGTCGCCGCCGAGCTTAGCGCGCACGGCGGCTCGACGACGCACGCGCTGCGCGAAACTCTGGCTCAAAAGGCTTTCGCCCGCACGGCGGTCTATGATGCTGCGATCTCCAATTGGCTCGCGCAGCAATTGCGGATTGAGGCGCCTGACTATCGAGCCTTTGGCGGCAAGCTCGCCTTGCCTTTGCGGTATGGCGAGAACCCGCATCAAAGCGCGGCTTTCTATAGCACAGGGGAACGCCGTCCCGGGGTCGCGTCTGCAAGGCAGGTCCAGGGCAAAGAGCTTTCCTATAACAACGTCAACGATACCGACGCAGCTTTCGAGCTCGTTGCCGAATTCGATCCGGCGCGCACGGCGGCTGTTGCCATTATCAAGCACGCCAATCCTTGCGGGGCTGCCGAGGCAGAGACTTTGGCCGAAGCCTATGAACTGGCGCTGCGTTGCGATCCGGTCTCTGCCTTCGGCGGCATTGTCGCCCTGAACCGCAAGCTCGATGCTGCCGCGGCCGCAAAGATCGTCGAAATTTTCACCGAGGTCATCATCGCGCCCGCGGCCGATGAAGCGGCGCTTGAGATCATTGCGGCGAAGAAGAATCTGCGCCTCCTGCTTGCAGGCGGAATGCCTGACCCCCGCACGGGTAGCCTGACGTTTCGCAGCGTTGCTGCCGGGTTTCTTGCGCAGACCCGTGACAGTGCCGCCATTGATGATATGGACTTGCGCGTCGTCACAAAGCGCGCGCCGGGCGAAGCCGAATGGCGCGACCTTAAATTCGCGTTTCGCGTCGCAAAGCACGTCAAGTCGAACGCCATCGTCTATGCCAAGCGCGGCGCGACCGTTGGGATCGGCGCGGGACAAATGAGCCGGGTCGATTCGGCGCGGATCGCAGCTCAGAAAGCGATGGAAGCAGCAAAAGCCGCTGGCTTTAGCGAAAGTCTTGCAAAGGGTTCGGTTGTGGCCTCCGACGCGTTTTTCCCCTTCGCCGATGGCCTCATCACCGCCGCCGGAGCGGGCGCAACGGCAATCATACAGCCGGGCGGCTCGGTGCGCGATGCCGAGGTCATCAAGGCTGCCGACGATTTGGGCCTCGCTATGGTGTTTACCGGCGTGCGCCATTTCCGGCATTAACAAAAAATTGACCGCAATGAAGCCGTCTGCCTTCTTTCTGCTCCCAAAAAGGGGATTTCAAATAGGCATTATTCAGCAACTATTAAGGCCCAGGAAAGGTATAAAGGCTATATGAAAATGACTTTTTGGAGAAGGCACTCGTGCGGATTGTTTTTGACGAAAGCCCAGACGGCTTTTGTATTTTGCACAATATAGGCAGGATCGAAGCGGCATCGGCTTGGCACGCCGAAAATAGCCTGCCTCCGCAGCAGAATTGGCGCGATCTTATCCTGCACGAGCTCATCCGTAAGGCGGAGGAAGTCGACGCGGACGCAGTCGTGGATGTTAAATACCGCAGCGAACCCGCGATCCGGATTGAGGAGACCGGCGTTGCGTTGAAGCGAATCGTCGCCAGCGGCATGGCCGTCAAGCTTGCCTCGGCGGCCTGAGAGCCTCACCCTTTCATCTGCCAGCGCCCAGCGGAATCCTGCTGCCAATAGGAAAGCGGCAGGCCTAGGCTCTTCAGTTCCTTCCATTGCGCCCGCGCGCGCTCGACCTCTTCGGGATTGTTGCCGTCGAAGAGATTTAGGACGCGGGCATAGGCCGGATTTGCCGCCGCGAGCGCGGGGGCAATCTCCGCTCCCTCGACAAAGAGCCTAAGCGCCGCGCCATTCGGGTTTTCGGTGCCGGCGGTGAGGTAAATGGGCTGCAGCTCGGGGTCGCCGTCGCGCGCGCGCCCATGCGCCAAAAAGCTTGCGTCCGCATAGGTCCAAAGCCAAACGTCGAGCGCATCGAGCCGCTCTTCGCTCATCGCCTGCACGGCAACGCGCCAGCCTTTGGCAAGCGATTTCTCGATGAGCTGGGGGAGCGCGCGCTCAAGCGGCTGGCGCTGGAGGTGGTAGAACCAGATTTCGGTCATGATGCTGAGATGAGGCTCATTGCAATGTGAACCGCGGTATTAGGGCATCTTCGCTGTTGATGGAATCAGCCCAGGGATTCCGGCAAGGTGAGATTTTTGATTCCCTTTCGCCGTTGATTCGGCGGAGGGGAAGTGATGGGGAGAGCACTCGCAGGACCTGCGCGAGCGTGTCATGGCGGCGGGGGATTCCGGAACAGGCGCTTATGCTGCAGCCTCCATCTTCCGGGTCAGTGTGTCCTATATCTACAAAGTTTTGGGACGGAGGAAGAGGACGGGCGAGACAAGTGCGCGCCCCTGGGCGGGCGGTCCCAAGCCGAAACTTGCCGCATATGACGAAGCTCTTCGCGCCTGCATCATGAGCAAACCGGATGCAACGCTTGCCGGGCTGCAAGCCTGGCTCATGGCGGAGCACAGCCTCAAGGTCAGCATCGGTTGTCTTTGGGAGAGGCTACGGCACCTCGGGCTCACGCTCAAAAAAAGTCATTGCGTGCCGCCGAGCAAGACCGCTCCGATATCGTCGAAGCCCGCGAGGAGTGGCGTGCAAGCCAGCCCGGCCTGAACCCGGAACGTCTCGTCTTCATTGATGAAACCTGGGCGAAGACCAATATGGCGCGGCTCATTGGGCGCCCGCCGCGCGGACAACGCCTTATCGCCACTGTGCCGCATGGGCATTGGATGACGACGACATTCGTTGCCGCGCTCCGCCACGATGCGATCACCGCGCCCTGTGTGTTCAACGCAGCGATGGATGGCGCAAGTTTCTTGACCTATGTCGAGCACTTTCTCGCCCCGGCCTTGCGCCAGGGTGACGTCGTCGTGATGGACAATCTTGCTTCTCACAAAGTTGCTGGCGTCAGAGAAGCGATCGAGCGGGCCGGCGCGGCGGTGTGCTATCTGCCTGCCTGCAGCCCAGACCTTAATCCTATCGAGCAAGTCTTTGCCAAGCTCAAGCGGCTCTTCGCAAGGCTGCCGCACGCAGCTTCGACGCTCTCATTGCGGCCATCGCTGACGCCTTGGATGAGTTCACGCCACGAGAATGCGCCAACTATCTTGCAAATTCGGGCTATCGCCACAAATCCTGAAAACGCTCTAGCCGCCACGCTATTCCGCCCGTTTCATCGGAACCGGGGCTTCCTCGGATACGGAGGGTTCCAGCTAGTCCAAGGCAAACCCAAACTATTATGCGCGTTTACCAATATGCCGCTGCTGTCTCAGTCATCGTTCTGGGTGCGGTACTGGAGTGGGTGGAGCAATTCCTACGCAACCGCGCGCGTTTGGATAATTTGACGGAATAACGCCGCCGTCCCCCGACATACCGTTCCATTGAGCTGGAAAGACCCAGACCCGGTGCGGCCATTCAATGGGAGGCTGCGGGTAGACGCCCGGCACTCCGACAATTTGAGCCGCGACGATGGAGCAATTCGGGAACCCTCCGGGCAGACCCACAACTGGCAGGAATACATCGACCAGCCCTGTCTCCCCAGGCTGAAGGGTAGCCGGTACAGTAATAGGATTGTAATCCTGAACAGATGTTATCCGATAGTTGAAATTCGGAGGGACGCCCTGAGTGCCGGGGGCTGCGAACACTACCCCATATGCCGACGCCGCTATGTCCATTTGCGAAACCATGGCATTTCCTAAGTTCTTGATCCACAGACGCGCCAACCAATAAGAGGAGCCGGGTGATGGCAAAGAGACGATTTGGCCGTGAGTAAGCTTTAGGCGCGGGCCACAGCTCCCGGGCGGGGTAAGCAGGTATTCCTGATGAAAGTGGTTGTTGGCGTAGTCGAGTTCCTGAATCAGCCTATCGGGGTTGACTATGATCGTGAAATTCCTGACGCCGCAGGGGATGACCAAAGATGCGAGTTCCACTGCCATCAAATGCTCAGGCGGATAGGGCGGGCCACGCCATAGATAATAAGGGGGGATCGGCACCAAGTCGGAAGGCAGTCTGAAGGTTTGCCGGTATGGCGTTTGGCCGGGGAGCTGGACCACGTAATCGAGGGTCTGCCCGGCGGGCCAGGTGGCGTCACCACGGTTTATTAGCCAGAAGGTCAGACGGCCTGCGGTAATGGACATTTCCACCACCTGGAAATCCGGAAGCCCGGCCCGAGGAACCGGCCCCGGCGGCGGCACGCTGTCCGTTGCGGAGCATCCAGAGGTGGCAATAACGCCCGCGATGATAAGAACAAAATGAACCGGTTGCGCTGAGCAGGCATAGAACCAAAAAAGAAGGAGATATGACCCGACATTCCGCAGACAGGACACGAGCCCCCTCATTAGCCCTCACCCAATCGCCTTCAGCCCCTTCGCAAAGCGCTGCCCGTTGGCCACATAATGCGCCGCGCTTTCGCGCAGCTTCTGCGCAGTCTCTTCGTCAAGGGTGCGCGCAAGCAGCGCGGGGCTGCCGATGATTAGGCTATTGTCGGGAAACTCCTTGCCCTCAGTCACCAATGCGCCCGCGCCAACGACGCAGTTGCGGCCGATCTTGGCGCCATTCAATAGCACGGCGCCCATGCCGATGAGGCTATTCTCAGCGATCGTGCAGCCATGCAGGATCGCGTGATGCCCGATGGTGCAATCCGGGCCAACCGTTACCGGAAAGCCAGGGTCGGTGTGGCAAAGCGCGCCGTCCTGAATATTCGAGCGCACGCCAATGAAAATTTCCTCATTGTCGCCGCGCAGAACCGCGCCGAACCAGATCGAGACATCGGCCTCGATCCGCACCTTGCCGATGACATGCGCGCCCGGCGCGATAAAGCAGCGCTCGCCCTCGGGAAGGATGGGGGCGACGCCATCGAGAGAGTAAAGCGGCATGGCAGTCTCTTAAAATTCGTCGAGATCGATATCGAGAATGGCCATTTGCAGGGTGAAGCTCTTCCCCTTGGGGTCGTCGGCCGAGATCACGCCCAAAAAATCTTCGCCATTATAGAGCTCGACGGAATCGTTCTTGCGCCCGCGCGGCACAATCTTCAATTTCTCGGTCTCGAAGAGGCGGCGCAAATAATCCTGCAGCACAGGACGCTCGACGGGTATCTTCATCGCCAAGGCAAAGGAGCGGTCACCGTCCTCATCATCGACAGTGATGGTGCCGATCTTTCGCTCGCCGAGATGCACATCGGCATCATCCACATCGGATTTGCCGCGCGTGACCTTGATCGCCCGGTTGGCCAACGATTTGCGCAAATACTCCTGCAATTTCTGCAGTTCAGCTTTATCCACGATGCTTTCCTGAGGCAGCAAAGGCTCTGCCGCGAGCCGCGCTAACCGCTTGCCCCACAAGGCTGGGCGAATTTGGCTAGACCTGACTGAAAGTTAGCCGCTCGGGGGAGCCGGGGCAAGGAGCTGATCCATCGCCCGGGAAGGCTCGGCGCAACCGGCATCGCCGACAATTTTGGCAGGCACGCCGGCGACTGTTTTCTTTTCCGGCACTGGGTGTAGCACAACAGAGCCCGCGGCAATCCGTGAGCATGAGCCGATCTCGATGTTGCCGAGGATCTTGGCACCCGCGCCAATCAGCACGCCAGAGCGCACCTTGGGGTGCCTGTCGCCGCGCTCCTTGCCGGTGCCGCCGAGTGTAACGTCTTGCAGCATCGAGACGTTGTCGCCGATCACCGCCGTCGCGCCGACGACAAGCCCGGTCGCATGATCGAGAAAAACGCCTTTGCCGATGCGCGCGGCGGGATGAATATCGGTCTGGAACACCTCCGACGAGCGGCTCTGCAGGTAAAGCGCAAAATCCTGCCGCCCCGCATTCCAGAGCGCATGCGCGAGCCGGTGCGTTTCGATCGCGTGGAAGCCTTTGAAATAAAGCACCGGCTCGATAAGGCGCGTGCAGGCAGGATCGCGCTCGACAACGGCGGCAATGTCGGCGCGGAAAGCCTCGGGAATCGAAGGGTCTTGTGCAATCACATCGAAATAGGCCTGCTCAATGAGATCATTTGGCAAAGCTTCGTGGCCAAGCCTGCGCGCAACGCGATGAATGATCACCGCTTCGAGACAGTCCTGATTGAGAATAGCCGTATAGAGCAAGCCAGCAATCTCAGGCTCCGTTCGCAGGGCCTGCTCGGCCTCAGCGCGCAGCCTCGCAAACATCGGGTCATGGCGCCCAAGTGCGACGATCTTTGCAGTTCCTATGGCTGAACCCACAGGCTCCTCCTGGCACGGCAAATCAATTAGCAGCCAGAGCTCCGGCTGCAAGCACAAAGCGGCGGCCCGAGGTGTGATATAGAGGTTCCGGCCCGCCCGGTCAGGGGCGCCCGTTCAGAAATTCCAAGACGGCCTGCTTATAGACTTTATCGCCTACGGCCCGGTTGTGGTCGCGGCCGGGGATATCCACGGCGCGCGCCATCCTGAAGAGCGCCGCAAGCGCATGCGGGTCGCCCGCAAGATCATCTTTGGTCCCGGCAGCGATGAGCACGGGAAGATCAATTTGCGCTAGGTCTGCCGGGCTCAACGTCTGACAGGCGCCGCGCGCGCAGGCGGCAAGCGCCATAAGATCGCTGCGCGTGGCCTCGGCAAAGCTTCGAAACATCCGCGCCTTGGGGTCCGTCACGGCCGCAAGCGAGGGCGCCTCCATTGCCTCCGCGATGCTCAGCGACAGCGCCGGGCGATCGGCGAGGTTAAGGCCTACCCCGCCAAGGACCAGCGAGCGGACCCGCTCCCCATGCTCCTTGGCGAGAAAGACCGCAATGCGGCCGCCGAGCGAATAGCCCATCACGTCGGCCCGGTCGATGGCGAGATGATCGAGCAGCATGCGGGCATCCTCCGCCATTTTTGGCAGCGCGTAAGCCGCGGGCTCATAAAATTTTTCGCTGCGGCCATGGCCGCGGTTGTCGAAAGCGATGACCCGCCGCCCTGCATCCGTGAGAGTTTTGACCCATTGGGGGAAGACCCAGTTCACCGCATGGGTCGAGGCGAAACCGTGGATGAGGAGGATGGGCCCGCCGCCGCCCGAAGGCGGCCGCTCGTCAATGAAGGCAAGGCGGACCCCGCAATCGAGAATATCGAACATTTCATCCTTAAGAGCCCGCGAGGGTGGCAAATTAAGGGAGGCTGCGCTATCTCTCTAGCGTTGGGGGGGGAATCTTCGAAAGACCATGAATCGTTTTGAACGCAGGCCAGTCGCTGCCGGCGAGGCCGAGCTTGAATACCTCGATGGCGAATTCCGGGTCATCCGGCCCGGCAGCTTCGTGCGCTGCGCCGTCACGGGCGAGCCAATCAAGCTTGAGGATCTGCGCTATTGGAACGTTGATCTGCAGGAGCCCTATGCAAGCCCCGAGGCCAAGCTCGTGAGGCTCGGGGTTAAGCGGGGAGGATAAGAGCACCGGTTCGGGAGCTCTGATCCCGCAGCTGGGCGTCCTTCAGTTAGCGCTAGCCGTGTAAATGCCTGCCGGGACCGGAGCCGGGCCGCGGGCGCGTCATTTCGAGAGGTACCCGTTTACCGCGACCGCTGCGCGATCCCGTTTTTCTCATCGGATACGCCAGGGCCAGCGAAAGCCTCGGATTTAGTGATGCTCGCCGCGTAAATGCGGGCCGTAACCGGAGCATTGCCGGTATTTGGACCGGGCGCTAGGGGCCCGGTTGCCGGGGTCGTCGGCTCCGGCGCGCTTCGCCTGCGCTTTTGCGAGGAGCACGCCCTTTCCCTTACTCGTTACTGCGTCTCAGGCTCTTCCGCTTCTATCGACAGCGTTTTGATATCGCCAAGTATCATCGCCGGATCGAGCGATAGATTCGAATAGATCTCGCGCACCCAGCCGTCTTGATCGATCAAGAACACCTTGAGGAGATGATTTAAAACCACTTGGCCTTTGGCCTGCGCCTCGCGGTCGATTGAAACCTCCTCGCCCATGGCGCGCAGCAAAGGATCAAGGAAAAGCCTGGAATAGGTGGTGAGAAAGTGCCAGGGGACAAGCGTGGCCTTGTCATCGTAGCGGCGCGCAAATCCTTCAAGCACACTGGGCGTATCGTGGCGCGGATCGAGGCTCATAAACACGAGCCGCACTTTCCCGTGCAGATCTGCCCGCGCCAGGATCTCTTCGCGGACTTTCTCCAAAGCTTCCCAAGCGAGCGGGCAGCCGTTTGGATCGGCGCAATAGGAATAGAAGAAGCCAAGGAGCGTGATCCTGCCCCGCGTATAGGAAGAGAGCAGACGGGGAAGAAGCGAGCCTTCGAGCACGATGGCTTGCGGCACGCGCTGAATGTGATCGAGCGTATAGCTGCCGGGCGGCGGCGGGTTCCCTGCCCCTTGACCCGCGCGCGCCGGGAACGCGCCTGCGGCCGTCAAAGCCAGGAGGACCAGGCATATGCAAAGGGGCGCGCCCGCCCTTACTTGTCTCACGAAATGCTGCGCTCTCGTGCGCTTCCGCAGCCGTGAGTCATGATCGGGCTCAGGGCTTAAGTCCAGCCAGTCCAGGAAGTAACCTTTACTTTGCCGGGATCTTTGCCGGACAGGAGACTTTGATCCTCTCCCGATTCGGCCCGCATTGGCAGCATGGTGAAGCCTCCCTCCCCCGCAAGAGCCCCCGCAGCAAGGCCGCATGGCCCGAGCTGCAATTGTGGATAAAGGCCGAAGAACAGAAGGCAGTGCTAAGCCTATCGTAGCCCGCAATGCCGATGCCGGTATATGTTTTCAATGCCGCGGGCTTGCGCCGAGGGCTAAGATTATGCCGATAGCGTCCGGCATCGCTAGTCAGAAGCTGCCCTCGCGAGCGTGGACCTGCCAAATCCTGGCGGCGATTTGCTGTTCAACAAACAGCGCAAAAAGCTCGTTGAGATGGGTCGTCGGGTGGACCGTATCGGCAAACATGAAACTGCGATCTGCACCTGTGACCGTGTATGTGCCTGGCGAACAGAACAGGGACGAACCGAATGAGGATGGGTTGCTCAAGTGCAGTTGGACGGCTCTTGCAATTTGCGCTGACAAGTTACAAGCGATGCCTGTATTGGAAACGCTAAACCCATAAACGCGGAAATTCGCTATAACCTGATCGATAAAACCGAAGGCATCTATCAGAGTAACATTATCGCCAAAAATCTTACGCTGAAAATCAAGAGCTGCGGCCAAGCTTATATTAAATAAGCGGGAAACCGCCGTCAGCAACTGGCCGTGGTCCGGACTCAAGAGTCCTTCCGGAGCCCTTCCGATATCCGGAACATTCATCACCACGACATGCGTGGCTCCATTTTCAATCACAGTCCGGACAATCTTGGCCAAATCGACAGCCGAACGTGTGATTGCCTCCACCGCAGAAAGTAGCGCGGCTGGAGTTCCTGCCGCTTGAGCCGCGGCCAATTGGAAGAAGATGTCGTTGGCTCCCCCATTTATTAGTACGAGCTGATTCGAAGTGAATCTTTTGTAGGTGGACAAGTAGGTGCCTACCTGGTCTCTTACTGGAACAGTGGTCGCCTGTGCAAAGTCGGCATCCTTGGTTCCGGGCGGCGCATGGCCGATACCTGGCTGCAAGGTCACACGCGAACCCCCCTGCGCATAGTCGAGACCGCCCGCCGGAATCAGAGGCTGACCGAATCCTCCGACGAACGCGGGCGTTAATCTGTCTCCGTAATGGAGAGCAATGTCTTGCGTAAAGTTAAGGCCTGGATTCGTCGTAAAGCGGCCGCCATTGAAGGTAGCTTTAGCAAATGGCGAATAGGTGCCAGCATCTAATAGGCTGTCGCCAAACGCCACTACTTGCAACCGCATGCCAGACGCCGCATTAAGCGGCATAAGACGCGTAGCAAGCGCCGCTAAGAGCACTGCTATGAAAACCAGGAATTTCATGACTTTTTCCTTGCGGTCTTAATTCTCATTGCAGCGGCGGGCTGGAATGGCTCAATTGCGCCGGCAACCCTTTGGGGCAATCGCGCCGGATGATATCTGATCCTGCGTCGGGGTCAATTTGACGGAAATCCTCTCGCTGCCTCGAAGGCATCCACGTTTTTGATAAGTTCTGACCAGCCCCCTTTTATTTCGGTCCCGCAGGGGCTGTGGCCTGCAATCTCAATGATCCCGCGCCGCCACGAAATGCGCCGCCTCTTTCAAAATGCTGGTATCGGCCTCGAAGCGAACAGAATCGAGCGCCGCGATCGCATCCGCCACGAGCTTATCGCGCCGGTCCCGCGCGGCTTCCATCCCGAGCGCGGCGACGAGGGTTGCCTTGTTGCGCGAAGCGTCCTTCCCCGCGCGCTTGCCAAGGGCGGCGTCGTCCGCAACAACGTCGAGAATATCGTCAGACACCTGAAAGGCCGCGCCAAGCGCGCGGCCATAGCGTGAAAGCGCGGCGCGCTCTGCCGGCGCGGCGCGTCCGAGAATAGCCCCTGCTTCGACAGCATAATGCAAGAGCGCGCCGGTCTTCATCGACTGCAGCTTGATGACCGCCTCGGCCGTGTATGGATGCGGCGAGCGTTCGGCCTCAAGATCGAGCACCTGGCCGCCGATCATGCCTCCTAACCCCGCCGCGCGCGCAAGCCCCAGCACGAGCGCGATCCGCATTTCAGGATCAGGATCGGTTGCCGGATCGGCCAGCACATCGAAGGCGTACGTCGACAGCGCATCGCCCGCCAGGATCGCCATTGCCTCGCCCAAGGCCTTGTGCAGGGTTGGCCGCCCGCGGCGCAGATCGTCGTTGTCGAGGGCGGGAAGATCATCATGCACGAGCGAGAAGCAATGGACCATTTCGACCGCGGCCGCCGCGCGCTCAGCGCCTTTACCTGCGGCGCCAAAGAGGCGCGCGGTCTCGATCGTGAGAAAGGGCCTGAGCCTCTTGCCGCCGCCAAGACTCGCATAGCGCATCGCGTCGAGGAGCTGGCGCGGGCGGAAGATTTCGCCCGGTAAAAAGCCATCCGAGAGCAGCTCTTCGAGCATGCGCGAGGTCACATCGGCTGCTCCCGTAAGCCGCATTTCGAACTCGGCCGCGGGATAAGCGCCGGTCATTCTCTCTCCGTCCTTCCTCATGTAAAGTGGAGGCCATGCTTGCCCCAATGCGCACGGCCGGTCAAGGCTTGGCCATGGCTCCCAAAAAGCGCCGCGCGACTCTTCCCCGAAAGATCATCCGCTCTCTTCTGCGCTCCGGTTTGGCGCTCGCGCTCCTATTCGCCGCGCTGGTCCTGCTCTACCGCTTGGTGCAGCCGGTCTCGACGCTGATGATCGCCCGCTGGGTAGAAGGCGAGAAGGCCGAGCGCAACTGGGTCGCGCTCGGCGGGATCTCGCCGGCCTTGCGCACCGCGGTCATTGTTTCGGAAGATGCACGCTTTTGCGCGCATGGCGGCGTCGACTGGGGCGCGCTGCGTGAGGTGATCTCGCAGGACGGGCAGGAGGGCCCGTCGCGCGGCGCCTCGACCATCGCCATGCAAACGGCGAAGAATTTGTTTTTATGGCAATCGCGATCCTATTTGCGCAAGGCGATCGAGATCCCCTTGGCGCTTTTGATTGGGATCGAGTGGCCCAAGAAGCGCATCTTGGAAGTCTATCTCAACATCGCGGAATGGGGGGACGGGATTTTCGGCGCCGAGGCGGCGGCCCGGCATTACTTTGGCAAAAGCGCCGATAAGCTCGGTGCCAGGGAGGCGGCGCTCCTTGCGAGCGCTCTGCCAAATCCGCGCCAGCGCAATGCCGCGCGGCCATCGCGGCTCCACCGCTTCCTCGCCGCGCGCCTGATGGCCCGCATGGCGGCGGACGGGGCTCTGGCCGGCTGCGCCGAATGAGGAGGATCGCGCGTTGAGCCCCGCCGCAGCAAGAGGTTCCACGATTTTGGATGGCCAATCCTGCGAATTCTGATTATAGGGCTCTATCTCGAAATATTCCGTCATCCCGGATGGCCGGCCATGCCCGGCCATGACCTGTCAAGAGGGCGAAATGGCTGTTCCGAAGCGAAAGACCTCCCCCATGAAGCGCGGCTTCCGCCGCTCCGCCGATGCGCTCAAAGCGCCCGCTTACGTGGAAGACAAGGATTCGGGAGAACTCAGGCGCCCGCATCATGTCGATATGAAGACAGGCATGTATCGCGGCCGGCAAGTCTTCACGCCAAAAGCCAAGGAAGGCTAAGAGGCAGTTTTGGGCCGCCTCGCGCCGCGCGGTGACGCATGGCGAGCCGTTAGATCAGCTGGCTGAAAATCAAAATGAGGCCGATGACCGAGGCGGTCCAAATGAGCGTGCGCAAATAGGGGATGCCGATCACATAGACGAAGGCATAGGCGAGGCGCGCGAAAAAGAAGATCTCGGCCCCGGCCACCGTGGTTGCATTGTTGCGTCCCGTGAGGTGCCCGACGACGACAAGCGGTGCGAAAAGGGCCATGTTTTCGACCATATTATAATGGGCGCGGAGGGAACGGCCAGCCCAGCCGGTGAGCTTTGGCATGCCCTCGCGATTGCCAAGCAGCATAGGGAGCCCAACTTGGGCTGTGGCGCCTGCAACGGAGACGAGCATCAGGACGAAAGTGAGCGCGACCGACCAGATGAGGAGCTTCAGTTCGGTTGGCATGAAGATCTCCCCCTCTTGATGAGGCCGCCAGGGAGGTGCGGCCTGCTGACTAAGCCGCCTCCTGCAGCCGTTTCGAGACTACCTCGCGAAGAGCGTGCAAATCGCGCGCGAAGTTCCTGATGCCTTCGGCGAGCTTTTCGGTCGCCATCGCGTCTTCGTTGAGCATGAAGCGGAAGGTTTTTTCATCGAGGGAAAGCTTCGCCGGTGCGCGCGCCGCGGCGGTGGCGGGGTCGAGCTTACGTTCGAGCGTCCCCATATCCTGCGAGAGCTCGTTTAGAAGTTCCGGCGAGATCGTCAGCAAATCGCAACCCGCGAGGGCCTCGATCTCGCCCTTGTTGCGAAACGAAGCGCCCATGACTTCCGTCTCAATGCCATGGGCCTTGTAGTAGCTGTAAATCCGGCTCACCGATTGGACGCCAGGGTCCGTTTCGGCGGTATAGGTTTTCCCCTCATTCTTGGTGTACCAATCTAGGATGCGGCCAACGAAAGGCGAGACGACGGCGGCGCCGGCATCGGCGCAAGCAGCGGCTTGCGCCAGCGAGAAGCAGAGGGTCATATTGCAGTTGATTCCCTCGCTTTGCAGAATCTCCGCCGCGCGGATTCCTTCCCAAGTCGAGGCAATCTTGATGAGCACGCGTCTGCGGCTGAGGCCGAGCCGCTTGTAACCGGCGATGATCTCGCGTGCCTTGGCAACAGTCGCGTCTACATCGAAGGAAAGATCGGCATCGACCTCGGTCGAAATCCGCCCGGGCACCACTTTCGACAATTCGACGCCAAACCGCAGGGTCAGCCAGTCGGTGGTCTCGCTGGTCGAGTGCGTATGGCTCAGCCCCCAAAGAACCGCTTCCTCCAGGAGATACGCGTAATTGGGCATACGCGCAGCCTTCAAGATGAGGGTAGGATTGGTGGTCGCATCAGTGGCCCCGAAGCGGCGGATGGCTTCCATATCACCGGTGTCTGCGACAACCGTGGTCATGGTCTTTAGCTGTTCAAGCTTCGAGGGCATTGGCGTGACCTGATTGAGCTAATGGGGTTTCGTCCTTATGCGGGCGGGGAATGACGCGGCCCCTCGCCCAAGGAAAATTCGAAAACAGCCTAATGCACCATGTGCAGCAGCGCGCTCCCTGCCTTGGAGCGAAGCTCTTTCACATCGAGCGTGCCGTCGCCATCGGGATCTGCTGCCTTGAATTGCTTTTCAGTAAAGCTAAGATATTCGTCCTTCGTCAGTGTGCCATCGCTATCCGGATCGGCCGCCTGGAAATCCTTCTTACTGAGGTGGGCTCGAGCCTCTTTGACATCGAGGGTGCCATCGCCATCCTTGTCGAGCTTATCGAACGTATTGCCCGCAGCGCTTTTCGCTTCGGCAAGATCGACAGTGCCGTCTTTGTCCGTGTCCAAATATGCGAGCGCGGAAGCCGCATGGGACTTAAGGGGCGCGGCGGCGAAGAGCAGCGCGGCCAAGGCGGCGCCGAGGGATGGGCGGGGAAAAGCCCGGCGGCTTATCATCGAAGCCTCCAAAGTTCAGGAATTGAAGAAGCCTGATTGCGATCAATTGATTATCACTTCTTTCCGGCGAAAGTAAACGTTCGGCAGATTGGCCGCGTGCGCACTGAGCGTAGCAGAAAACAGGTTAAGGAGCGCGAAGGGCTGCTCATTCTGAGCTGTTGCGCGGAAGTCGGCCAGGCGAAAGTGAGGCCAAGCGGCCATGGCGCGGTTGCGGCTAGAGCCGAGCCGGCCGGGCGTAATGCCACAGCGGGGGCGCGATCTCCTCCGCTTATGCCCGGTTCGACAGGGCACGATGGCTGCCCCGCGGCTTCGGCAGCCGAGCTATGTTCATCAGTTCCTATATTGCTGAATGCGGGTCGTGCGCAGCCCGGCAAGGCCGTGCCGGTCGATCGACATCTGCCAGGAAAGGAATTCGTCGACGGTGAGCGTATAGCGACGGCACGCCTCGTCGAGCGAAAGAAGGCCGCCCCGCACGGCGGCTACGACCTCGGCCTTGCGCCGGATCACCCAGCGCTTGGTGGTCGATGGCGGTAGATCGGCGATGGTCAAAGGGCTGCCGTCGGGACCTATCACATATTTCGCCCTGATACGATTGGGTTCGGCCATCTCAGAACTCACACCAGCATAAGTTGTTCTGACGGAGACTAGCGGCCGTGTTTTAAGATTTGCCTAAACTGAAATTAGGCCTTTGCTGAGGAACTTCCATCCAGAATTGGATGATTATTTGAAACGATTTGAAACATTGGCCTGATTTGTACCTTATTGAGACGTTCGATTTGCTTATCGTTAAGGAAATTGTCTGCGGCGGGGCAATTGCAGGCTGGCAAACCACGTTGCCTCATGGCAAGGAGCGGTTTATGACATAAAAACCGCGCGCGTTTGACGCGCGTGGATGGCTGCGCCGGTATAAGGCGAGCCAAGGCCGCAACGGCGCCGCTTCTGGCGGCGCGGAAACGGCGGCAGCCTATCTTTGGCGCACGGAAATGTCTCGATCTTCTTCGGCGTGAGCGGCAGGCGAGAGCGATGAGCGGCAGTATTGCAGCCAGGGGGCGCGAGAGCCTGGTTCTGGGCAAAGCTCCGGCAAAGACGCGGGTCGTCGTTGCAATGTCCGGCGGCGTTGATTCCTCTGTCGTCGCGGCGCTGCTGAAAGAGCAGGGCTACGATGTGCTCGGCGTCACCTTGCAGCTTTATGATCACGGGGCTGCCGTTCACCGCAAGGGCGCCTGTTGCGCGGGCCAAGACATCTACGATGCCCGCCAGACGGCGGCCCGGCTTGCGATCCCGCATTACGTGCTCGATTACGAGGAGCGGTTCCGGCGCAAGGTCATTTCGCCCTTTGCGCAAAGCTACGCAAGCGGAGAGACGCCTCTGCCTTGCGCGGCCTGCAATAGCGAAATTAAATTCGCCGATTTGCTGGAGACGGCAAAGGATCTCGGCGCGGATGTTCTTGCCACGGGGCATTACGTTGCCTCGCGCGCCGACTCTTCGGGCGCGCGTGCACTTTACCGGGCGCGCGACCGCTCACGCGACCAAAGTTATTTTCTCTTCGCGATCACAAGGGAACAGCTGGAGTTCGTCCGCTTTCCCCTGGGCAATATGGAAAAAACCGAGGTCCGGGCGGCCGCGCACCGCTTTGGACTGCCCGCCGCCGCCAAGCCGGACAGCCAAGACATCTGCTTCGTTCCGGAGGGCAGGTATAGCGATATCATTGAGCGGCTCAAGCCTGGCGCGGCTCTCCCGGGCGACATCGTCCACGTGGACGGGCGCGTGCTTGGCCGCCATCCCGGGGTCATTCATTTCACGATCGGGCAGAGGCGCGGCCTTGGCCTTGGCGGCTCGGCGCACGGCGAGCCGCTCTATGTAGTCAAACTCGATGCCGCGCGTGCGCGCGTTGTCGTTGGGCCACAGGAGGCGCTCGCAGCTAAACGCGCAAGACTGAGAGGCGTCAATTGGATTGGCCCGGCGACTCTCGAGGAGCATCTGAACAAAGAAATTTTTGTCCAGATCCGCTCCACCCGGCCTCCAGCACCGGCCTTCCTCCTTATAGAGGACGGTGAGATTGCCGTTGAATTCGCCGCGCCGGAAGAGGCCGTCGCGCCTGGCCAGGCCTGCGTCTTTTATGAGGGCGGCTCAGAGGCGCGCGTCCTTGGAGGAGGCTATATTGCCGCCGCGGAGCCGGACTTTTGCGAGCGTGAGGAAAAATTGCACGCGCAAAGGGAGCCGGCCGCGCTTTGAGGGTGGGGTAAGGGCTTATATTGACAATGCGGGCCATTGGCCCTTGTTATAGCCTACGAGCCAGACATACGTGGAGGCGGAGGCTATGCGGGTTCCCATCAAACAAATTGGCCCTGGACAGCACCCCAGTGAGGAGGTTGTCCAACTTGAAACTAAGGATGGGCCTGCAAATCTGGTCGTTGATAAACGTTCCATCGAGAATAACACTCTTGACGTCGGTTATCCCATCGGAGCACGAAATGGTTATCTGCTTGTTGAGCTTCCTTGCGAAACGATGACCGGCGAATGGAGGGTCTGGGTTTTGCGAGATCATGTCCTACATGAGGAAGGAGCCGCTGCTTGATCCTGACGGACCGCGAAATTAAACTCGCGATCGAAAGAGGAGTTATCGATATAGATCCTAAGCCCGATCCGCTCTGTTATAGTTCAACTGCGGTCGACCTTAAGTTAGATCCTAGCTCAACAGAATTTAAGAAAGAGGTTGGCGGGCTGGAATTGATACTAGATCCGTCGCACCCAGATTTTCAATCCGAAGAAACACTGTCACAAATTTCTGAAAGGAAAGCGATTGACAATGCGAATGGCTTCTTGCTTCGGCCGCAGAGTTTAGTGCTTGCGTGGACGCAGGAATACGTAAATCTTGCTTACCATAACAGAATCGCAGCACGAGTGGAGGGTAAAAGCTCCCTAGCTCGTCTTGGAATAGGCGTACATATAACAGCTCCGACTATCCATGCAGGATTCAAAGGTCGAATCAGATTAGAAATTGTAAATCACGGACCCGTACCAATACGGCTCAGAACCGGAATGCGCATTTGCCAACTGATCTTTGAACAGACATTGGGTACTCCAGAAAAAGGGTATCAAGGGCAGTTTGCTGGTCAATCGGCCCAGTAAGAACGGATGCTATCTCGAATAGGCTTAGCTCGCAAGGCGATTACCAAATCGCAGATTTTGGCTCCTTATGAGCCAAAATGCCATCTTCCGTTTCCGAGGGTTCTACGTGCTTCCTGAAACTTTTCCGCCATGATAATTGATCTAACCTAGACAGGTCGTGGCCGCCTTTGCGGATTGCGTCTGAAGGCAGATCACCAGGAGGAAGCCGCGTGCAGGAGGAGACGCTAGAGACTCGCGCCGCTGCGGTGCCGGAGCGCCCGGCCATTGCCGTTCTCGAGAATAGCCACATCCAGAAATCCTACGCGCGCTGGGCGCCCATCTATGATTTCGTCTTTACACTCGTCCTGCGGCCCGGGCGCAAAGCAGCGGCAGCAGCCGCCAATCGCATCGGCGGCCATATCTTGGATGTCGGCGTTGGCACCGGGCTCGAATTGCCGATGTTTTCCTCGAACACGCGGCTCACGGGCATCGACCTCTCTGAGCCCATGTTGCGGCGCGCGCAGCAGCGGGCGGATAGCAAGGCGCTCGCCAATATCGACGGTCTCCTCGTCATGGATGCGCTGCGGCTTGCTTTTCCAGATGCTTATTTCGATGCTGTCGTTGCCCCCTACGTCCTTACCGTCGTGCCCGATCCCCAGGCTTGCCTTGACGAGATGGCGCGTGTGGTGAAGAGAGGCGGCGAGATCATTCTTGCCAATCACATAGGCGCCGAAAAAGGACTGCTGGGGCGGATCGAAGCCTATCTCGCCAAACACAGCGCCGGCCTTGGCTGGAGACCGGAGTTCCCTTGGCGGATCATTGGCGGATGGATCGAGGCCAATCCGAACGTCGAGCTCATCGAGCGGCGCAAGCTGCCGCCCTTTGGCCTGTTCACGCTCGCCCGGATTAGAAGGCTTTAGGCTAAAGGAGGGGCAGACGCGATTGGGGACGCAGGCCCGCTCGCCTCCCTCCAAAAACCATGCATGCCCATTGTCTTATGCTGCGCACGCGCATAGATTTCCGCGTATCGTGTTTTGGCCGGATGGCCTCGCCTCGCATTTTTGCGTCAGCTGACGACCTTTTCCCTGAAACAACGATGCACGAATCGGCGCCGGGATGGGCGGCGCCAATCTTCTCTTCGACAAGGAACGACTCTATGACGACAGGAACCGTGAAGTGGTTCAACCCCGAGAAGGGATACGGCTTCATCCGGCCAGATGACGGTGGCAAAGACGTTTTCGTCCACGTGAGCGCCGTGCAGCAGTCGGGCCTGCGCAGTTTGCAAGAGGGCCAGAAACTCACATTCGATGTTGTGGCCGACAAACGGACCGGCCGGTCGTCGGCGGCAAACCTTAAGGCCGCCTAGAGAGCCCGCTGCGTCTCGCGGCCCCGGCCTCTGCCGGGGCTTTTTGTTTTGAGCCCTCGGGGCCGGAATCCGCAAAGTTCAGAGCTACGCCGCCGTCTTCGTTCGCAGGAAGTTGCGGACCAGGCGCTTAAGTCCGATTGCTGCCCCGAGCGCCGCGCGCTGGGTCTGCTCTTCGTTTGGCGCACCGCCGGAAAAGCCCGCCGCATAGTTCGTAATCACTGCGAGCGCAGCCACCCGCAAGCCGAGACGGCGGGCCAGAATAACCTCGGGAACGAGCGACGCCCCCACGGCCTCGGCGCCAAGTTGACGCGCGGCCCTCGCCTCGGCCGGAGTTTCGCAGGACGGTCCGGGAATCCACATGTAGATGGCTTCCTGCACACTCACCCCGGTTCCAGCGCCGGCGGCTTTAAGCCTCTGCCGCAGCTTGGGGTCGTAGGCGTCGGCAAGACTAAAGGGCTGACTATTCTGGGCGGCGGCCAAGGGGTTGATCCCGCTAAAATTGATGTGGTCGCTGATCATTGCGATATTGCCTGGGTAGAGGCCTTGCCGGAGCGATCCGCCTGTGCCAGTCAAAAGAACGCCCCAGGCGCCGAGGAGCGCGAGGGTTTCGAGGGCGCCTTTCATCCTATCCGGGCCGCCGTCCCGGCCGCCTTGCAGATAAGCGACGCGCACGCCTTCCTGAACCCCGATGGCAAGCCGGCCGCCGTCTTCTGGCACGTCCGCCTGTGGAAAGCCGGGCAGGGCCGAATAGGGGAGCACGAGGGCATCCTCCAAACCCTCGCCAAGCGCGCTCAGCCCAGCCCCAAGCAGCACGGCGAGATCGACTGGCTCGCCGATACCGCGCCGCCGCAAGAACTCGGCTGCCGCCATGCTCGTGGTCATGCCTAAGCGCCCCTTTTGCCCAGGGCTCTATCCGATTCTTCTTAAAATCGAGTGTTTACAATCCCGCCGGAGATTGGAACCGCTGCCACGGCTTAACCGTTTGCAGGCAGTGTGATCCGAGGCGGAGCGATGGAAAAGATCATGATGACATCGGGCCGGGGTTTCGCGTCTATGGACGCCGAGAAGCAGCGGGAGATTGCGCGCAAGGGCGGGCGCAGCGTTCCCAATGAGAAGCGCAGTTTCTCGCAAAACCACCAGTTGGCTTCCGAAGCGGGCCGCAAGGGTGGCCTCTCCTCACGCTCGGGACGCCGGCCGGAGCACCCGGCGACTTGACGGCGCGTGCGGTTTTTAGAAGGCGCCGTTTCCGAGGGCTGCTTGGTGCGCCGCGGCAGCAACAGGCTCGAATTCTCCGCTCGACTCGTCGAGCGCGAGCAGAAGGCCTCGCGCGATGCCAAAGAAGGCACCATGAAGGCGAAGTTTGCTTTGCTCCTCGCGCTCGCAAATCCAGGGAAAGCTGCGCAGATTCTCAATTGACTGCCTGACCGAAGCAAGAGCCAGGCGTTCGACATAGTTCTCGATCGGCTCCCCGGCCGGGCCCGCGCGCGCTGCTGCACGGCCGATCAGGCTGATCCATTTGCCGATGAAGTCGCCCGCCGACAGCGGCTTGTGGCCCGAAGCGGTCTCGCTGCGCGCGAAGGCCGCAACCCCGCCGCACTGTGCGTGCCCCATGACCACGATATGCTCGACGCCGAGTGCGATGACGCCGAATTCGAGCGCTGCGGAAATCCCGTGCTGGCCGCCATCGCGCTCATAGGGTGGCACGAGATTGGCGATGTTGCGCACAACGAACAGCTCGCCTGGACCGGCATCGAAGATGACCTCGGGCGGAACACGCGAGTCGCAGCAGCCGATCAGCATAATCCGGGGCGCTTGGCCGGCAGCCGCAAGCTGCCGGAAACGGTCTTGCTCCTGAGCGAAGCGGGCGCTGAGGAAGGCTTCGTAACCTTGGACTAGCCGCTCTGGCAGCAGCCCTTTGCTTTTTTCCGCCGCCGTATAGTCCGAGGATTCTCTCCGCATCGCTCCTCCTGCTCCCCAATTTGCGGCAGCGCTGCCCGCACGCACCTAATGAGTTCAAATCTAGCATATCGCGGCCGGCCGTCCTCGGCTTGGCGCAGACGGAATTTTGAGGTCAGGCCCGGGTAAGGCCAGGCTGGTATTCCAGGGGGATCATCTTTGTCGCCATGGCTCATGCGCTTGCCAAGGTCCTGCGTTTTGAATTTCTGTTGGGGCATGACCATTCTTGCGGCCCTTGTCCCCGCGCGCGGATTGGCCGATCAGCAACCGCTCATTCATTACGCGCCTTTCGAAAATCTCGAGCGAGTGGATGTTTCTCTTATCGATAAAGCACAGTATCAGATCGATATCGCCGCCTATGTTTTGACCGACTGGCCTGTCATGTTTGCGTTGCTGCGGGCGGCCGAGCGCGGCGTCAAAGTGCGCATCTATATGGACCGGCGCCGCATCGGGGAGCGGGAGCCGGTTCCGCCATTCCGGGCGATTCTCACCCATCCGAACATTGATGTGCGCTTCAAACGCGCCGGTGCGCCCCTGATGCATTTGAAGAGCTATCAAATCGACGGCCGGTGGCTGAGGACCGGCGCCGCCAACTTCTCAGCCTCCGCGTTGAAGCGCCAGGACAATGATTTGCTGGTGCTCGATAGCCAAGCGGCGGCCTTGGCTTTCGAGCATCATTTCGAGGCGATCTTCTCGCAAGGCGAAGATCTCGAACCGGCTGGGTCCAGCCCGGTCCGGTAAGGCGAAAGCGCTGGCTTTGCGCTTCGGGCGGGGCGGCGAGGGCCCGTTCGCAGAGCAAGCGCCCGGGAACGGGTCAATAAGCGTGGTCGCGCAAAACCTCAAAGCAGGTCCGCAACAAAATGCTGAGATCGAGCCCTGTGGACCAGTTGTTGATATACCACCGGTCAAGCTCGACGCGCTCGGCCATTTGCTGGAGCGAGGGCGTCTCCCCGCGCAAGCCATTGACCTGCGCCCAGCCGGTGATGCCCGGCTTGACGTAGTGGCGGAATCCATAATCGGAGATCAGGGCCTTGTAGTATTTGTCGTGGGCAACCGCGTGGGGGCGGGGCCCGACGAGGGACATATCGCCTTTCAGAACATTGAAAAGCTGCGGCAGCTCATCAATGCTCGAGCGGCGCAGCACCTTGCCAACTCTCGTGACGCGGCGATCGCCGCGGCTTGCCTGCCTGACCGCCGGGCCGTCCTCTAGAACCGTCATCGTCCGGAACTTGAGGATCATAAACTCTTTTGCGTTAAGGCCGGTCCTTTTTTGCCGGAAGATGACCGGCCCTTTGCTGTCGAGTTTGATTGCGATTGCGGCAAACACGAAGACCGGCGCAAGAAACGCGATGGCGGCGGCGGCGCCAAGGATATCGAGCCCGCGCTTCGCCGCTCTTTCAAGCGCTGTTAAGCCTGCCTTTTGAAGAGGCAGAGGAAAAAGGCCGCGCTCCGGGCTGAATCCGTGCTGGAGCAACATGACCCTGACGTTGCGATCAGGCAGCAGCCGCACCGGAAGCGAGGAGGGGCGAAGTCTTGCGAGGATGCTCTCGAGCAAGGCCTTGCTGTCCCAGCGCAGGGCAAGCAAAAATTCCTCGGCCTCGTGATCGCCTGCTGCGGCGAAAGCCCGGTCAATATCGGCGGCAATTTCGTCTGGGCGGCGCCTTTGCGCGGACGAGATCTGCACCCGCGCGACTTCTGAGAGCCCGAGAGACTGCAGCAAGAACCCTGGGCTTAGCCCTAGAAGCTCGCAGGCTTCGCCAATCACCACGGTCCGGCGTCCGCGAAGGCTCCCGGATTCCAACAGGCTCCGCACCGCTTTGCCGGAGGCCATTCGGGCCCCGGCAAGTAGAGGAAGTTGAGGTGCAAGGGTTAAGAGGAGCGGCAATGCTGCCAATGCACCTAAAACGTCCAGATAAGTGATGAATATCGTCACTATAAAAATCGTAAAAAACCAAATTGTGAGCGTTCTGCCGAGGTTGGGCCCGGGAGAGGACAGCACTGGCAAACGGTAAAGGCCGCGAAGACGTGCGCTATAAACATGAATCAGTCCGCTGCCTATTCCAGCGATCGAGCAAGATCTTACGCTAAGGGCGCTTCCGGGCGAGAGATCAAGATAAACTATGCCCATTATGGCGGGGGCCAAGGCCAAAAGCGTGAGCTCCACGAGCGCCGACAGGGTTTCGACTGCCCAGCAAGAGAGCTTAACTTGACCAAATATTCGCGCCGCTGCCCTCTCTTGGCGCCGGGATTCTACAATATTACTGAGCCGCCCTGGAAACATTCGTGCGCCTCTTTTGAGCTTCGGGTGGTGTCATTAGTAAAGAAAGTCTTACTAACCTCAAATTAATTTTTCCTTCTAACATCGCTCTTGGTTTTTCTCAAGGCAGATGCAGACCCGCTGCGCCTCGTCCTCATTGCTGCAGTTGGTTTGGTTAATAGCAAACACGGGGCCAGATCGATACTGGCGGCCGCCGGGGGATGTGGCCGACACGATCCTCGCAGCGTAACCGCAGCGCAACCCGGCCGGGACCGCGGCTTGGCAAAAGTAACGCCAGCCTTGGGCAAGGCTGGAAGCCCAAAATGATGGCGAAAAAACGGGAGAGGCAGGAAATGGCGGCATTGACGGCGGGTGCGATTTTCATTGGCGCGGTCCTTGGCCGGTCTTTCAAAGTGCCGGTTCTTGTTGCCGCAGGTGCTTTGGCCAGCTGCCTCCTTTTACTGAGCTGTCAGCCAGCCGTACCGCCGGCGCAATTCTTCATGCGGCTGGCCTGGCTCGTGGCCAATATTGAGTTCGGCTATTGCTCGGCCCTGATCTTGGCTGAAGCCGGTGCGGCAAGGGGACTTTGCAAGCTGTTCGCGCGCTCGCGCAGAGCCGCTTGAAGCAAACGCGAGGTGCGGATTTACCCTGCGCGGAGCCTCTCGCATGAGAGCGGGTCGCAAAGCAGCCAGTTGGCGCCCGTTCCGTTGGCGCGCCAGAGGCTGCATCAACTGCGCTGTCCTTGAGGCTGCAGTTGGGTGCCGTGCAATTGAGAGCCGCGCAATTGAGAGCCGCGCAATTGAGCGCGCATTTGAGAATGGAAAATGCGGCTGCAAGAAACTTTTCGCAGGCGCGTTGAGCACCGGGCCCAGACTGATTTTAGATCCGCGCAAAACCGCAAAATGTCCCCCGAAAGCTGCTTTTTTCTTTTCGGCAGGCTTGACGGGTCAAGCCAGCGTGATTAAGTTCCGCCCGCTTTCCGGCAGGCAGTAGGCTTTTTGTTCCGGGGCGCCGCCCTGAACTCGGAGAGCCTAAACGCTGCCAATCCAGCGACGTAGCACGTATTCTGGCCCAAGGCGGCTTGGGCCGTCACATGCATGAGCGCGGCACTTGCTGCCGTGATCCTCTGCCCCTCGGGCGCCGGGCCTTGACGGCTTTCGGTGCTTTGCGCGTTCGCCTGTGCAGCGCGCTTTTGAGTCCGCCCTGGCTGCCCCTTCACGAGATGGCCGGCTGCAGCTTGATGGAAATGGTCGACAAGAGACTGAAGAGCTTACGAAAGATCAGGGATGCCCACGATCAGTCAATTGATCCGCAAGCCGCGGCACGAGAAGACCTATCGCGAGAAGGCGCGCCACCTCGGCGCCTGCCCGCAGAAGCGCGGCGTTTGCACGCGGGTTTACACAACGACGCCTAAGAAACCCAACTCGGCCCTGCGCAAGGTCGCCAAGGTCCGGCTGACGAACGGCTTTGAGGTCATCGGCTACATCCCGGGAGAGGGACACAATCTGCAGGAGCACTCGGTGGTGATGATCCGCGGCGGCCGCGTAAAGGATCTTCCGGGGGTGCGCTACCACATCCTGCGCGGCGTGCTCGACACGCAAGGAGTCAAAAACCGCAAGCAGCGCCGCTCGAAATATGGGGCCAAGCGGCCGAAGTGACCGCCGCGGCCTCGAAACGGGCCTGAACCCAAGGGGCATTTCCGGGAAAATGCCGCGCACGCGGCAGCTCCCCAAAAGACGGATTAGACGGAGCCAAAGATGTCGCGCCGCCATCGCGCAGAGAAACGGGACGTTATTCCGGATGCGAAGTTCGGGGATATCGTCGTGACCAAATTTATGAATTCGATCATGCACGATGGAAAAAAGTCGATTGCCGAGGCGATCGTCTATGGCGCTTTCGACTCCATTCAGCAGAAGGCGCGCACAGATCCGCTCGCCGTGTTCAAGCAGGCGCTCGACAATGTGGCCCCGGCCATTGAGGTGCGCTCGCGCCGGGTCGGGGGTGCAACCTATCAGGTCCCGGTCGAGGTCCGTCCCGACCGGCGCCAGGCGCTTGCGATTCGCTGGATCATTGCCGCTGCGCGCGGGCGCAATGACAAGACGATGGTCGAGCGCCTTTCGGCGGAGCTGCTCGACGCGGCCAATAATCGCGGCAATGCCGTCAAGAAGCGCGAGGATACCCATCGCATGGCGGAAGCCAACCGCGCGTTCTCGCATTATCGCTGGTAGAATCTCCGCCTAAGAAATTTTCCGCTTTTAGGAACTATCCCTATGCCCCGCTCCCATCCGATCGAAGACTACCGTAACTTCGGCATCATGGCCCACATCGATGCGGGCAAGACGACGACGACCGAGCGGATCCTTTATTATTCGGGTAAGTCGCACAAAATCGGCGAGGTCCACGACGGCGCCGCGACCATGGATTGGATGGAGCAGGAGCAAGAGCGCGGGATCACGATCACATCGGCCGCGACGACGACGTTTTGGAAGGGCAAGCGTCTCAATATCATCGACACCCCCGGCCATGTTGACTTCACGATTGAGGTCGAGCGCTCGCTGCGCGTGCTCGATGGGGCGGTTTGCGTGCTCGACGGCAACCAGGGCGTCGAGCCTCAGACGGAAACCGTTTGGCGCCAAGCGGACAAATACAACGTGCCGCGGATCGTGTTCGTCAACAAGATGGATAAGATCGGCGCGGACTTCTACCGCTGCGTCGAGGACATCAAGACCAAAGTCGGCGGGCGCCCGGTCTGCATTCAGCTTCCCATCGGCTCTGAAGCAAGCTTCAAGGGCATTATCGACCTCGTCCGGATGAAGGCGGTCATTTGGGAAGACGAAGGGCTTGGGGCGAAATTTGCAGATGCTGAGATCCCCCTGGATCTCAAAGCTAGGGCCGAGGAATACCGGCGCCTGCTCGTTGAGGCGGCGGTCGAGCTCGATGACGAAGTTATGGCGGCCTATCTCGAAGGGGCCGAGCCGGACGATGAGACATTAAAGCGGCTCATCCGCAAGGCGGTCTGCAACATAGCCTTTATCCCGGTTCTATGCGGCTCTGCGTTCAAAAACAAGGGTGTGCAGCCTCTGCTTGACGCTGTCGTCGATTATCTTCCCTCGCCCGTCGACCGCGAGGCGATCAAGGGTGTCGACCCCCAGACTGGGGCGGAGGTGGTGCGGCTTCCTCGCGACGAGGAGCCGTTTGCCATGCTTGCCTTCAAGATTATGGACGATCCCTTCGTCGGCACGATCACCTTTGCGCGCGTATATTCGGGCCACGTCGAATCCGGCGTGATGGCCCTGAACTCGGTCAAGGAGAAACGGGAGAGGATCGGGCGCATGCTTCTGATGCATGCAAACAACCGCGAGGACATCAAAGAGGCCTACGCCGGAGATATCCTTGCGCTTGCTGGCCTGAAGGAGACAAGGACCGGCGATACGCTTTGTGATCCGGCAAGACCCGTGGTCCTCGAGCGCATGGAATTCCCGGAACCAGTGATCGAGATTGCGATCGAGCCGAAGTCGAAGGCCGACCAGGAGAAGCTCGGGGTTGCCTTGAGCAAGCTTGCCGCCGAGGATCCCTCCTTCCGCGTCTCGACCGATCCGGAATCGGGGCAAACCATTCTCAAGGGAATGGGCGAGCTCCATCTCGACATCAAAGTCGACATTTTGCGCCGCACCTATAAGGTCGATGCCAATATCGGCGCCCCTCAGGTCGCGTACCGTGAGAAAATGACTCGCCGGGTTGAGAAAGACTACACCCATAAGAAGCAGACCGGCGGCGCGGGACAATTTGCGCGCGTCAAGATCATTTTTGAGCCAAACGAGCCAGGGAAAGGGTCAAGCTTCGAATCGCAGATTGTGGGCGGCGCGGTGCCTAAGGAATACATTCCTGGCGTGCAGAAAGGAGTCGAGAGCGTGCTGAGCTCGGGCGTCATCGCCGGATTTCCGGTCGTCGACGTGAAGGCGACGCTCGTTGACGGCGCTTATCACGATGTCGACTCTTCCGTCCTTGCCTTCGAGATCGCCGGGCGCAGCGCCTGCCGCGAGGCCTTGCAACAAGGCAACTGCGTGCTTCTTGAGCCGATCATGAAGGTCGAGGTAACGACGCCTGAGGAGTACACCGGGGCGGTCATGGGGGATCTCCTCGGCCGGCGTGGCCAAGTCCAGGGCCAGGACATGCGTGGCAATGCTGTTGTCATCAACGCGATGGTGCCGCTTGCCAACATGTTTGGCTATGTCAATCAGCTCCGGTCCTTGAGCCAAGGCCGGGCGAACTACACAATGCAATTCGATCATTATGAACAGGTCCCAGCGGGTGAAGCCGGGAAGATTCAGGCCAAGTACGCCTGAACTCGTGGTGACGCGCTAAGACATCCTAGAGGAGCCGGACGATGGCAAAGGAAAAATTCGAGCGGAAAAAGCCGCACTGCAATATCGGGACGATCGGTCACGTCGATCACGGCAAGACGACACTCACCGCAGCGATCACCAAGGTTTTGGCCGAGACCGGAGGGGCAACCTTTACGGCCTACGATCAAATCGACAAGGCGCCCGAAGAGAAGGCCCGCGGGATCACGATTTCCACGGCGCATGTGGAATATGAGACCAAGAAGCGCCATTACGCTCATGTCGATTGCCCCGGTCATGCGGACTATGTGAAGAACATGATCACCGGCGCGGCTCAGATGGACGGCGCCATTCTGGTCGTCTCCGCTGCCGACGGCCCGATGCCGCAGACGCGCGAACATATTCTCCTTGCCCGCCAGGTCGGCGTGCCCGCGATCGTCGTTTATCTTAATAAGGTCGACATGGTCGATGATCCGGAGCTTTTGGAGCTGGTCGAGCTCGAGCTCAGGGAGCTGTTGTCGAAGTATAACTTCCCTGGCGATGAAATTCCGATCGTCCGCGGATCCGCTTTGTGCGCGCTCGAAGGGCGCAATCCAGAGATCGGCCACGAGTCCATTTTAAAGCTCATGGACGAGGTGGACGCCTATATTCCGCAGCCGGAGCGCCCGATCGATCAGCCCTTCTTGATGCCGATCGAGGACGTCTTTTCAATCTCCGGCCGCGGAACGGTGGTCACCGGCCGGGTCGAGCGCGGCATCATCAAAGTGGGCGACGAGGTTGAGATCGTTGGACTCCGCCCGACCATCAAGACGGTTGTCACGGGCGTCGAAATGTTCCGCAAGCTCCTCGATCAGGGCCAGGCGGGCGACAATATTGGCGCGCTGCTGCGCGGCACGAAACGCGAGGAAGTCGAGCGCGGCCAAGTCCTTTGCAAGCCTGGCTCGGTGAAGCCGCACACGAAATTTAAGGCCGAGGCCTACATTCTGACCAAAGAAGAAGGCGGCCGCCACACGCCGTTCTTCACGAATTACCGGCCTCAATTCTACTTCCGCACGACCGACGTGACCGGGATCGTGACGTTGCCCGCCGGAACCGAGATGGTGATGCCAGGCGACAATGTGACGATGGATGTCGAGCTCATCGCCCCGATCGCGATGGAGGAGAAACTTCGCTTCGCCATTCGCGAGGGGGGCCGCACCGTGGGCGCAGGAGTGGTCTCGGCGATCACCGAGTAAGCCCGGCGGATGAGTGCCCATGATTACAACTCGCGTCCCGGAGCTTCGTGCTCCGGAGCGCAGGTAAGTCAGATCTCTTATTGCCGCCAGGGCCATGGCCCGAGGGGGAGAGCCAAGGACTGGTTGAGATGAACGGCCAAAATATTCGCATTCGCCTCAAGGCGTTTGATCACCGGATCCTCGACTCCTCGACGAAGGAGATCGTCTCGACGGCCAAGCGCACGGGCGCGCAGGTGCGCGGGCCAATCCCGCTGCCGACGAGAATCGAAAAATTCACCGTCAACCGGTCGCCGCATGTCGACAAGAAGTCGCGGGAGCAGTTCGAGATGAGAACGCATAAGAGGGTTCTCGACATCCTCGATCCGACACCGCAGACGGTTGACGCGTTGATGAAGCTCGATCTCGCTGCGGGCGTCGATGTGGAGATTAAGCTCTAAAATGGCAGGCGGCGGCCTTTGCTGCGCCAGCGTTGAGGAAGGTCACGATGCGGTCAGGAGTCATTGCGCAGAAGGTCGGCATGACCCGCGTCTTCACGGCAGCCGGCGAGCACGTGCCGGTGACGGTCTTGCGGCTCGACGGCTGTCAGGTCGTCGCGCACCGGACGAAGGACCAAAATGGCTACACCGCCATCCAGCTTGGCGCTGGGCGGGCCAAGGTCAAGAATGTCTCGAAGGCCGAGCGGGGCCGTTTCGCCGCGGCAAAAGTCGAGCCTAAGATGAAGCTCGCGGAATTCCGTGTGGCCGAAGACGCGCTCATTCCGGTCGGCGCCGAGATTACGGCGGACCATTTTGTTGCCGGCCAGTTCGTCGACGTGACCGGCACGAGCACCGGCAAGGGCTTTGCGGGGGCCATGAAGCGCTGGAATTTCGGCGGCCTGCGGGCATCCCACGGCGTGTCGATCTCGCACCGCTCGCATGGTTCGACAGGCGGCCGTCAGGATCCGGGCAAGACGTTCAAGAACAAGAAGATGGCGGGTCACCTCGGCACCGAGAGGGTAACAACCCTAAATTTGCGCGTCGTCGAGATCGATCCCGAGCGCGGCCTCATTTCGGTCGAGGGCGCTGTTCCTGGCACGGCTGGCAGCTGGATCTATGTCCGCGACGCCGTGAAGAAGCCGGTTCCCAATGAGGTGCCGCGGCCCGGCAAATTCCGTTTGCCGCCTGCTCAGGGCGGCGAGGCCTCGCAAGCGGCGGAGTCAGGCGCATGAAGATTGACATCACCTCCCTCGGCGGCGAAACGGAAGGCGCCATTGAACTCGATGATGCCATTTTCGGGCTCACACCGCGCGAGGATCTGATCGCCCGCATGGTGCGCTGGCAGCTCGCCAAGCGCCAGGCCGGGACTCACAAGACGCTCGGACGCTCGGAAATCGCGCGCACCGGCAAGAAAATGTACCGCCAAAAGGGCACAGGTTCCGCGCGCCACGGCTCGGCGCGCGTCCCGCAATTCCGCGGCGGCGGGCGCGCGTTCGGCCCGGCCGTTCGCTCGCACGCCCACGATTTGCCGAAGAAGGTGCGGGCTCTTGCGCTGAAGCATGCTCTTTCGGCTAAGGCGCAAGGCGGCCATATCATGATCTGGCCCGCCGCCCGCGCCGAAGAAGGCAAGACCAAAACTCTCAAGGCGAGTTTCGACAAGCTGGGCTTGAAGAGCGCTCTGATCATCGACGGTGCCGAGCTCAACGAGAAATTCGCTCTCGCGGCCCGCAATATTCCGCAAATCGACGTCCTTCCGGTTCAGGGGATCAATGTTTACGACATCCTTCGCCGCGAGAAGCTTGTGCTGACGAAAGCGGCCATCGATGCTCTGGAGGCGCGCTTCAAATGAGTCCGGCGAAATTTGCACATGATGCGCGCCACTATGACGTCATCCTTTCTCCAGTGATCACGGAGAAAGCGACTGTAGCGTCGGAGGCAAACCAAGTGATCTTTAAAGTCCGCAAGGACGCGGCGAAGCCGCAGATCAAGGAGGCAGTCGAGCAGCTTTTCGAGGTTAAGGTGAAGGCCGTTAATACGCTGGTCCGCAAGGGCAAGCGCAAGATGTTCAAAGGCAAGCGAGGCGTTCAATCCGATGTCAAGAAGGCGATCGTCACTCTTGCCGAAGGCCACAAGATAGACGTGACGACCGGACTTTAGAGCTTTATGCAGGGTATGAGTCGATGGCATTAAGGACATTCCAGCCGGTCACGCCGGGCCTCCGCCAGCTGGTGATCGTTGACCGCTCCGGGCTTTATAAGGGCAAGCCGCTTAAGCAGCTGACCGAGGGAAAGCCGTCGGCGGGCGGGCGTAACAATCTGGGCCATATCACCGTGCGCTTTCGCGGCGGCGGCCACAAGCGCCGGTACCGGATCCTCGATTTCAAGCGGCGCAAGCTCGACGTCCCGGCGACCGTCGAACGGATCGAATATGATCCCAACCGCACGGCATTCATCGCGCTCGTTAAATACGCCGACGGGGAGCGCTCCTACATTCTCGCTCCTCAGCGCCTCGCGGTGGGCGACGAGGTGATCGCTTCACAACAGGCCGATGTGAAGCCCGGCAATGCGATGGCGCTCGCCAACATTCCGGTCGGCACGATCGTGCACAATGTCGAGTTGAAGATTGGCAGGGGCGGAGCGATGGCGCGCTCGGCAGGAACTTACGCCCAGATCGTCGGCCGCGATGAGGGCTATGTGAGCTTGCGCCTCAATTCCGGCGAGCAGCGCCTCGTCCATGGCCAGTGCTTTGCAACCATCGGCGCTGTCTCCAATCCCGACCATATGAATATCTCGATCGGCAAGGCTGGGCGCAGCCGCTGGCTCGGCAGGCGCCCGCACAATCGCGGCGTCTCGATGAACCCGATCGATCACCCGCATGGCGGTGGCGAAGGCCGCACCTCGGGCGGGCGCCATCCGGTGACCCCGTGGGGCAAGCCGACTAAGGGCAAGAAGACGCGTTCCAACAAATTGACCACCAAGTTCATCGTGACATCGCGTCACAACAGCAAGAAGAAGGGCTGATCATGGCGCGCTCGATTTGGAAAGGGCCGTTCGTCGACGGTTATTTGCTCAAGAAGGCAGAAAATGCTCGCGCTTCCGGCCGTTCCGAGGTCATCAAGATTTGGAGCCGGCGCTCGACCATATTGCCCCAATTCGTCGGATTGACCTTCGGCGTCTACAATGGGCACAAGCATATTCCTGTCTCCGTGACGGAGGAGATGATCGGCCACAAGTTCGGCGAGTTCTCTCCGACCCGGACCTTTCACGGTCATGCTGCAGACAAAAAAGCCAAGCGAGGCTGAGGAAGAGGGGTCATGGGCAAGGAAAGAGCGCCGCGCGCGCTGAAAGAAAACGAGGCCAAGGCCGTTGCGAGAATGCTAAGAGTGAGCCCGCAAAAGCTCAATCTGCTGGCGCAGCTGATCCGCGGCAAGAAGGTCGATAGGGCCCTCGCCGACCTTGAATTCTCGCGCAAGCGCATCGCCTTTGACGTGAAGAAGGCGCTCGAGAGCGCAATCGCCAATGCCGAGAACAACCACAATCTCGATGTCGACGATCTTATCGTTGCTCAAGCCTATGTAGGCAATGGAATGATCCTGAAGCGCTTCAGCCCCCGCGCGCGCGGCCGGGCCGGACGCATCCGCAAGCCCTTTGCGCATTTGACGATTATCGTGCGCGAGCAGCCAGCGGCGCAGGCATAAGGAGAAAGCGATGGGGCAGAAAGTCAATCCGGCCGGCCTGCGGCTCGGCATCAACCGGACCTGGGACTCACGCTGGTTCGCGGGCAAGGCGGAGTACGGCAAGCTCCTTCATGAGGACATGTCTATCCGCGATGAGCTCATGAAGAACCTGAAGCAGGCGGCGATCTCAAAAATTATCATCGAGCGGCCGCACAAGAAATGCCGCGTGACGATCCATTCTGCGCGCCCTGGCGTGGTGATCGGCAAAAAGGGCGCCGACATCGATAAGATCCGCAAGACGGTTTCCAAAATGACCGACTCGGAGGTTGTTATCAATATTGTCGAGGTGCGCAAGCCCGAGGTCGACGCGGCTCTTGTCGCCGATTCCATCGCTCAGCAGCTAGAGCGCCGTGTTGCATTCCGCCGCGCGATGAAGCGGGCCGTGCAATCCGCGATCAGGCTCGGGGCGGAGGGCATCAGGATCAATTGCTCAGGCCGCCTTGGCGGAGCTGAGATCGCGCGGCTTGAGTGGTACCGCGAAGGCCGCGTGCCGTTGCATACCTTGCGCGCGGATGTTGATTACGGCACGGCCACCGCGCATACGGCCTACGGCACCTGCGGGATCAAAGTGTGGATTTTCAAAGGCGAAATCCTCGAACACGATCCAATGGCGCAAGACAAAAGATTGGCCGAGCAGGATCATGCGGGCGGCGGCGAGCGCCGGCGCCGCGAACGCGATGCCGCCTGATCGCGTCAGCATTTTGAAGAGATTGCATTATGCTGCAACCCAAGCGAACGAAGTTCCGCAAAGCCCACAAGGGCCGGATTCACGGCCCGGCGAAGGCCGGATATACGCTCAACTTCGGCCAGTTTGGTCTCAAGGCGCTTGAGCCTGAGCGGATTACTGCGCGCCAGATCGAGGCAGCGCGGCGGGCTTTGACGCGCCACATGCGCCGCGCGGGCCGGGTTTGGATCCGCATCTTTCCGGACGTGCCCGTCTCAAAGAAGCCGACCGAAGTGCGCATGGGCAAGGGGAAGGGGGCGCCGGAATATTGGGTGTGCCGGGTGGCCCCTGGCCGGATCATGTTCGAGCTCGACGGCGTTTCCGCCGAGCTTGCCAGAGAAGCGCTCACGCTTGCAGCGGCCAAGCTGCCGATTAGGACACGATTCGTCCAGCGGATCGCCGAGTAGGGCAGGGTTATGAAAGCAAAGCAGCGCGTATCGGACCTCAAGGTGATGTCGATGGATCAGCTTGAACAGGAATTGTTGAACCTCAAGAAAGAGCAGTTCAATTTGCGATTCCAGAAGGCAACTGGGCAGCTCGAAAACACCGCGCGGGTGCGCATCGTGCGCCGCGACATCGCGCGGGTGAAAACGCTCACAGCTCAGAAGCGGCGCGAGGCCGCGCAAGCGGGCGCAAAATAGACTGCAACCAGGCTCAAGAAGGCTCAGTCAACCATGCCGAAACGAATTCTCCAAGGCGTTGTGGTAAGCGACAAGCAGGACAAGACAGTTGTCGTCAAAGTCGAGCGCCGTTTCACGCACCCGCTCTTCAAGAAGACGGTGCGGCGGTCCAAGAATTATCATGCCCATGACGAAACCAACGCGTTCAAAGCCGGCGACACTGTATCCATCGAGGAGACCAGGCCTTTGTCGAAGCTCAAGCGCTGGACGGTGATTTCCGCGCCCGCCAAATGAAGCGGGGCGCCCAGACGGGCAGCTTAAACTTCGGGATGAGAGCCGTGAGGCGTGCTAAGGGCCGGCAGAGAGGGCACTAAGAATGATCCAGATGCAAACCAATCTCGAGGTTGCGGACAATTCTGGCGCGCGCCGCGTGATGTGCATCAAGGTGCTCGGCGGCTCAAAGCGGAAATACGCCAGCGTCGGCGATATCATTGTTGTTTCGATCAAGGAGGCCATTCCGCGCGGGCGTGTCAAGAAAGGGGACGTGATGAAAGCGGTCGTCGTGCGCACGGCCAAGGACATCAAGCGCGCGGACGGCTCCGTCATCCGCTTCGATTCCAACGCGGCGGTGCTGCTCAACAATCAGATGGAGCCTATCGGCACGCGTATTTTCGGCCCCGTACCGCGCGAGCTGCGCGCCCGCAATCACATGAAAATCATTTCACTTGCGCCAGAGGTGCTGTGATGGCCGCTAAGATAAGAAAGGGAGACAGAGTGGTTGTCCTTGCCGGGCGCGACAAGAATCGCTCCGGCGAAGTGCTGCGGGTTGAGCCGAAAGAAGAACGCGCAATCGTGCGCGGGGTCAATAAGGTGCAAAGGCATCAGCGGCACACCTCAAAACAGGAAGGGGGGATCATCACCAAAGAGGCCCCGGTTCATTTGTCGAATCTCGCGCTGGCCGACCCTAAGGATGGCAAGCCGACGCGGGTCGGCTTCAAGATTTTGCCTGACGGCCGGAAGGTCCGTTTCGCGAAACGCTCGGGAGAATTGATCGATGGCTGAGGCGAAAGGCGGCAAGGGCACGGCCAAAGGCGCGCGCAAGGCTGGCGGCGAGGCCAAGGAAGCCGCAAAGAGCGCTGCGAAGCCCGCAGCAGCAGCTAAGGGCAAGAAAGGAGCCCCGGAGGCTGCCGCGCACGCCGCGGCTGCCGCGCAAGCTGCGCCGCAGGCCCCGTTTGCGCCGCCGGAGGGCTATGCCCCGAGGCTTAAGAAGCATTACGAGGAGGTCGTCAGGCCGAAGCTGATCGAGCAGTTCGGCTATAAGAACCGGTTCGAGGTGCCAGCCATCGAGAAGATCGTGCTCAATATGGGGGTTGGCGAAGCGGCCGCGGACAGCAAGAAGGCAACACTTGCGGCCGCAGATCTTGGCCTCATTGCGGGCCAGAAGCCCGTCGTTACCCGCGCGCGCAAGGCGATCTCGACCTTTAAGGTGCGCGAGAATATGCCAATCGGCGCCAAGGTGACCCTGCGCAAGACAAGGATGTACGAGTTCCTCGACCGCCTGATCACCGTCGCCCTGCCGAGGGTGCGCGATTTCCGCGGGCTCAACCCCAAGAGTTTCGACGGCCGCGGCAACTACGCCCTAGGCATCAAGGAGCACATCATCTTTCCGGAGATCAATTACGACAAGACCGAAAGCATCCTTGGGCTTGATGTGATCGTCTGCACGACAGCCAAATCCGATGAAGAGGGGCGTGCGCTTCTGCGCGCCTTCAATTTTCCCTTCCGGCAGTGATCGCGGCCGCCCGCAAGCAAAGGCAAATTCATGGCGAAGAAGAGCTCAATTGAGAAAAACAAGCGCCGCATGAAGCTCGTTAAGCAGAATGCTGCGCGCAGGCTGCGCTTGAAGGAGGAGGCTAGCGATCAGTCCCTCACGATGGAAGAGCGATTCGCCGCGCGGATTAAGCTTGCGAGCTTGCCGCGGAATTCGGCTCCCTCGCGGGTCCGCAACCGCTGCGAGGTCACGGGGCGCGCGCGGGGCTTCTACCGCAAGCTCAAGATGTCGCGCATCGCGCTGCGCGAGCTAGGCTCGAAGGGCTTGATTCCAGGTCTTGTGAAATCGAGTTGGTAGGAGAGCGGATCATGGCAATGAACGATCCGTTGGGCGATATGCTGACGCGCATCCGCAATGCACAGATGCGCCGCAAAGGCAAGGTGAGGACACCAGGATCCCGCCTGCGCGGGCATGTCCTCGATGTTTTGCAGGCAGAAGGCTACATTCGCGGCTATTCGACCACCGAATACGGCAATGGCCGCACAGAATTCGAGATCGAGCTCAAATATTCGGACGGCTTTCCCGTCATTCGCGAGATCGAGCGCGTGTCAAAACCCGGCAGGCGGGTCTATGCTGCCGTTGATTCCATGCCGCGGGTCGCAAATGGGCTCGGCATCACGATTGTGTCGACGCCGAAGGGCGTCATGGCCGATCACACGGCGCGTGAAGCCAATGTCGGTGGCGAAATTCTTTGCAAGGTCTTCTAGCCGCAGGAGCGGAGAGCATATCAATGTCTCGTATCGGAAAGAAGCCCGTTGCGCTGCCCTCCGGCGTTACGGCTAAAGTCGAGGGGCAGGCGATTTCGGTGAAAGGCAGCAAGGGCGAGCTCGCCTTTACCGCTCCCGAACACGTGAGCGTTACGCTGGCCGATGCCAAGATCAATGTTGCGCCCCGCAACGACACGAAGCAAGCGCGCGCGATGTGGGGCATGACCCGGGCGATGATCAATAATCTTGTGACCGGCGTGTCGAAAGGATTCGAACGGAAGCTTGAAATCACTGGGGTTGGCTACAAAGCGGCGGTTGCAGGCAAGAATCTGCAGCTCTCGCTTGGCTATAGCCATGACATCAGCTTCCCGATTCCGCCCGGGATCGCCATTGCGGCCTCAAAGCCGACCGAAATTACGATTTCCGGAATCGATAAGCGGCAGGTCGGGCAGGTGGCCGCCGAAATCCGGGCGCTGCGCCCGCCAGAGCCTTACAAAGGCAAGGGCATCAAATACATAGATGAATTCATCTTCCGCAAGGAAGGAAAGAAGAAGTAAGGCTCGTCTGCAGGATTTTGGCCATGGCAAAAGCTCGTTCAGTCACGGACCGCCGCCGCGCGCGTGTGAGGCACGCTTTACGGCTGCTTGCTTATGGCAAGCCGCGGCTCAGCGTGTTCCGGTCCTCAAAGCAAATTTATTGCCAGATCATCGACGATGCGCAGGGCCGGACATTGGCTGCTGCATCCTCGCTCGAAAAAGCAAACCGCGAAAGCCTGAAGAGCGGCGCCACAATTGACGCGGCAAGGACGATTGGCCAGCAAATCGCGGAGCGCGCTTTGATGGCCGGGGTTAAGGAGGTCGTGTTCGATCGCGGCGCTTACATGTATCACGGCCGGGTGAAAGCGTTGGCCGAGGGGGCGCGCGAGGGCGGGCTGACATTTTAGCTCGGGCTGAAGGGCCGTGGCCAAGCGGCAGAACAGCGCAACACCAGGATAAACGACGGACAGGATAGAGAGAGAGCAATGGCGCGTGAGGGAGAGGGCGGCCGGGGCCGCGACCGCGAGGACCGCGAAGGCGATTTTGTTGACCGCTTGGTCCATATCAATCGCGTTGCCAAGGTCGTTAAAGGCGGCCGGCGGTTTGGGTTTGCCGCTCTCGTTGTGGTCGGCGATCAAAAGGGCCGGGTCGGCTATGGCCACGGCAAGGCCCGCGAGGTCCCCGAAGCCATTCGCAAGGCAACCGAGTCGGCCAAGCGCTCGCTTGTCCGGGTGCCTCTGCGCGAAGGGCGCACCTTGCATCATGATGTCACCGGGAGGCACGGCGCCGGGCGGGTGATCCTGCGGGCGGCTTCTGCTGGCACCGGGATCATCGCCGGGGGCCCGATGCGCGCCGTCTTCGAGGCTCTCGGAATGCACGACATCGTCGCCAAATCGCAGGGCTCGTCCAACCCATACAATATGGTGAGAGCGACGTTTAACGCGCTCCAGAAGGAAGACTCGCCGCGCGCCGTCGCGGCCCGCCGCAATCTCAAAGTCTCGGTCCTCCAGGCCCGCCGCCAGACCGGCGATGCCGAGGCGGCCAGCGAAGCATAAGGTACGATCATGACCGCAAAGCCGAATGGGATTATCATCGAGCAGGTCAAAAGCCCAATTGGCCGGCCAGGGTCGCAAAGAACGGTCTTGGCCGGGCTCGGGCTCAACAAGATTGGACGGCGCAAAACCGTTCAAGATAATCCCGCCGTGCGCGGCATGATCGCCAAGGTTGCTCATCTCATTCGCATCGTGGATGAGGGCGAAGAGCCGCAGAAGCGTTAAGGGCGAGGCGATGAAGCTGAACGAGATTCGAGATAATCCCGGAGCCTCCCGGCCCCGCATGCGCGTCGGCCGCGGGATTGGTTCCGGCAAAGGCAAAACGTGCGGCCGCGGCATCAAGGGCCAGAAGGCGCGATCGGGCGCCGCCATTCAAGGCTTCGAAGGCGGCCAGATGCCGCTCCACCGGAGGCTGCCTAAGCGCGGTTTTCGCAATCCGCACCCGGTCCGCTACAACGAGGTCAATCTCGGCCGCATTCAAGCTGCCCTGGATACGGGCAAGCTCGAGCAGTCTTCTGCAGTGACCATCGATTCGCTTGTCCGCGCCGGAATCTGTGCTAAGCCGCTCGACGGCGTGAAATTGCTGGGGAAGGGCTCACTCACGGCGAAGCTTTCCTTCGAGGTTGCTGCGGCCTCGAAGAGCGCGATCGCAGCAATCGAGGCGGCCGGCGGATCGGTCGCGCTGCTGAAAGCCAAGCCGGCGGCAACGGCCGCTTCCTGAAGGCGGCTCGGCGGAAGACTCTTGCCTCGCCCCGGCTCCGCTCAGGCCGGAATCGGAGGGGGCGCCACTTGGGGCTTACCTCCTGCGAAGTTGCGGGAGAAGCGGTTTGACACTCCGGTGTCGGGGAGCAATCGATGGTATCGGCGGCGGAACAGCTCGCGGCGAACATCAACTGGGGCGCATTTGCCAAGGCCGAAGAGCTCAAGAAGCGGATTTGGTTCACACTTGGCGCGCTGATCGTTTATCGCCTCGGCACCTATATCCCCCTCCCCGGCATCGATCCCGTGGTCTTCGAAAAAACTTTTATGGGCAACCGGCAGGGAGTCCTTGAGCTCTTCAATATGTTCGCGGGCGGCGCGGTTCAGCGCATGGCGATTTTCGCGCTGAACATCATGCCCTATATCTCTGCCTCGATTATCATCCAAATGCTGACCTCCGTTTTCCCGAGCCTCGAGGCATTGAAGAAGGAAGGGGAATCCGGGCGCAAGGTCCTCAATCAATACACCCGCTATCTCACCGTTTTTCTGGCCGCTTTTCAGGCGCTCGGCATCGCCATCGGCCTTGAAGGCCAAGCAGGGGTGGTGCTCGAGCCCGGACTGTTTTTCCGCCTTTCGACTGTGCTGACGCTCGTTGGCGGAACCGTGTTCTTGATGTGGCTCGGCGAGCAAATCACTTCGCGCGGCATCGGCAATGGGTCCTCGCTCATTATCTTTGCCGGTATCGTCGCGGCTTTGCCTTCGGCAGTCGCCAATACTTTGGAGCTTGGGCGCCAGGGAGCAATCTCGACTGGCCTGATTATCGCCGTCATGGCAATGGCAGTCGCCGTCGTGGCCTTCATTGTGTTCATGGAGCGGGCGCAAAGGCGGCTTTTGATCACTTACCCCAAACGCCAGCAAGGTAATAAGATTTACGAAGGTCAAACCTCGTTCTTGCCGCTGAAGCTCAATACCTCGGGCGTGATCCCGCCGATTTTCGCTTCCTCCCTCCTGCTGCTGCCGGTCACGGTCGCCAATTTCTCGCAAGCGCAGGGCGGCACGGGAATTCTTGCCACGATCACCACCTATCTCGGCCATGGCAGGCCCCTCTATATGGCCGCCTATGTCGCCCTGATCGTGTTCTTTGCTTTCTTCTATACCGCCATCGTCTTTAACCCGACAGAGACGGCCGATAACCTCAAGAAGCACGGCGGCTTCATTCCCGGGATCAGGCCTGGCGAGCGCACGGCCCAGTATATCGACACCGTCCTCACGCGGATCACGGTCCTCGGCGCGGCTTATCTTGCCGTCATCTGCCTCTTGCCGGAACTGCTCATTTCCTACGCTGCGCTGCCATTTTATTTCGGCGGCACCTCGCTCCTCATCGTCGTCAGCGTGACGATGGATACGGTCGCGCAGATTATGGGCCATCTGCAGGCTCATCAATATGAGGGGCTTGTGAAGAGGGCCAAGCTCCGGGGCCGGCGCAGATGAGGCTCATTCTCTTTGGGCCGCCGGGGGCTGGAAAGGGCACCCAGGCCGCGCGGCTCATGGAGAAATACGGCATCCCGCAGCTGTCCACGGGCGATATGCTGCGCGCAGCGGTTGAGCTTCGAACGCCCGCTGGGCTCGCAGCCAAAACGATCATGGATAAGGGCGGCCTTGTTCCTGACGAGACGGTGATTGGTATCATTGCCGAGCGGATCGGCGCGCCGGAATGCGCGGCAGGCTTTATCCTCGACGGATTTCCGCGCACGGTGAAACAGGCCGAGGCCCTTGACCGGCTCCTTGCCGCAAACGGCATAGCGCTCGATGGCGTCATCGAGCTCAAAGTGGATGACGCGGCGCTTTTGGAGCGGATCGCCAAGCGCGCCCGCGAGACAGCGGCCGCTGGCGGCACGGTGCGCGGCGATGACAATCCGCAAGCTTTCAAGGCAAGGCTTGCGGCTTATCATGGGCAGACGGCACCGGTCGCCGGCTACTATGCGGCAAAAGGCCTCTTGAAGGCGGTCGACGGCATGGCCCCGATTGAGGAGGTCACAAGGGAAATCGAACGCGTGTTGGAACGCTGAGGCGGACGGCGCTCGCTAGCGAGATATCCCGCTCGGCCCGTCCGATCCGTTCGAGAGCGCTCCGCCATCGAAACCGGGAGCCGGTGTTATTTGCTAGAGTCACTTTGAACAGGGAGAGAGTGAGGCTCGCGGGCTGGAAACGCTTTCAAACGCTGTACATCGGCTCGTCTTTGCGCTTGTCCGCGAGAGCCCGCATATTGGCGATCGAGCGCTTATCGAGCACCGCGGCGATGGCGTTTCGCGCCTCGATCATAATGAGGCGCACGCAGCAGCGCTCCTCATCGGGGCAATCTTCGCAGCGCCGATAGGATTTTTTGCTTGCACAGGCGATTGGCGCGAGGGGCCCGTCGAGGACGCGAATGACGTCGCCCGCCATGATGTCCTCCGCCGGCCGGGCGAGCGCATAGCCGCCGCCCTTGCCCTTTTTCGAGAATACGAATCCGGCGTTGCGCAGCTCTCCAAGAATCGTGTCGAGGAACTTCTTCGGGATCCCGTTCGCCCGCGCGATATCGCTCACAAGCGCAGCCTCGCCGGGGGGCTGCCCGGCAAGATGGACCATTGCTTTAAGGCCATATTTTCCCTTTTTCGTCAGCATCCTTCCACTCCGGCCCCGGCCCCAGAGAGGCTCGCCGGGAGCTGGCGCAGCCTGCCCAGGGAATAACGGCGCGGCTGCCAAATATCTACATTTCTGATAGTCTATCCTCCAAAAATAGGCAGCGAGCCTCATTCCGCGGCAGGTTGGCTGGCAGCGGCGCACCCTTGCGGCCCGGGCCCTCCCGCAAAAAAGCCACGAATCCCGCGAAGTTGTAACACGCACCGAATTTTATTAGTGTGATGAAACATCATTTGTCAGGAACGGAAGTCTTGCCGCCGGATGAGATCAGGGAAAAGCTGGAGAAACGTCTTGGACGGTTCCATGCGCGTCAACGGCTCGGCATCGAGGTGGACCATGAGGCGCAAATCTTTGGCCAGGGCTTGAAATTCTTTAATTTCGAAAACCTGCCGTTCTCGCATCAGATCATCGAAACCGTCCTAAAGCTTTCGGGCCTTTATGTTCAGGGCAAGCGGAATGCGGCAAAGCTTGCAGTCAGGCGGAATGAGGTTGCTTCGGACCGCATCCCAACAGCCTTCGGCGGCTTCGCAATCCTGCACCTGAGCGATCTGCACGCCGACATGAGCGAGCCGGCAATAGCGAGGGTGATCGAACGTCTTCCGCATCTCAACTACGATATTTGTGTGCTGACGGGGGATTACCGCGGCAAGACCTTTGGGCCCTTCGACGCCTGCCTTGCTGGGATCGCGCGGCTGCGCGCCGCCATCAAGGACCCAGTCTACGGCGTGCTAGGAAACCATGACACGATCCGCATGGTTCCAGCCCTCGAAGGCATGGGAATTCGCATGCTGCTCAACGAATGCACGGTCATCGAGCGCGAGGAAGAAAGAATTCACCTTGCAGGGATCGACGACGCACATTTTTACCGTGTTGACAATATCGAGAAGGCCGCGAGCTCGATCCCGCATGACGAGTTCTCGATACTGCTCTCCCATACGCCAGAAATTTATTCTCAGGCCGCGCATGCGGGGTTTGGTTTGCTGCTCGCCGGGCATACGCATGGCGGCCAAATCTGCCTGCCTGGCGGCATTCCGATCACGCTCGATTCGGTCCTTCCGCGAGCGTTCGGGGCCGGCGCATGGAAGTATGGCCAGATGGCCGGTTACACCTCCGTCGGCATCGGCTCCTCTGTCGTGCCGGTCCGTTTCAATTGCCCGCCCGAGATCACCCTTCATTATCTGCGCCCGGCAAAATCCGCCGCTTAGTACGGCTTATCGCGGATATTGAGGGCATAAAGAGCGCGCGATGCGGCAAGCCCGGCCCAAAAGAAAAGCACCGCCACCGCGACAATATCCAATAAGCTGACCGGCAAGAGCCAGCGCGAAGCGGCGGCAGGAATAAGGGATTCCGGGATTTGGTCGAGACCTAGCGCCATGCTTCCAGAGGCAAGCTTCATGCGCCGCTTGATGAAGCTCGAAAGAAGGTCGCCTGCCATAGCGGCAGCCGAGATCAGGACTCCAACGGTCCACTCCATCCCGATCCAGGCCGCGCAAACGGCAGTTGCCGCAGCCGAAATTATGATGCCGCGAATCGTCTTGGAGGGTCCGAAGAGGCGCTGGCCATCGCGAAGAATAGCTCCGGCATCTACAGGATGCGCTCGAAAGCCGCCGAATATTTTTTTGGCAATCAGGGGTGCGCCATTCGCAACGAACAACAACAGAAGAATTTGCACGATAAGAAAAGGATGCAAACACAGCATGCAATCTTTATTCCCGATCTGCGCGAGTGAGGCAAGACCGCGGTGACTCGCGCATCCTAATGCAATTGTGCGGCCTCAACCCTTTTTCACGAATCTATTGATACGCTGCCTGAGACCGGCGAGGTCTTGGCACAGTTGCTCAATTGCAAATCCGAGCGCGAAGAGGCGCTCAATCAAGCCGCCCGGCAAACCGGCCGCGCCGCCTTCCTCGCTTAAGCCTGAAATCTCGTTTTCGTAATCGGCGGACGCAAGCTCTACGGCGCCGAGCGGCGGTGCGGCGCGGCGCCGCTCAAGCGCTGCAGCGCATCTTTCAAAATATTCCGCGGCCGCTTCAGCCAGAGCGGCAAGCGGAGAGGCGAGCTGCTTGCGCAGCCGATCAGGAAACGCGGCGCCCGCGGCGCGGCCAATCATGATCAAATCGTGGCGAAGCCGCACAAGGATGCGCAGCAGCGGCAAAAGCTCTGGATCGTTCGCAAGCCGCGCAACCTGCTCGCGCCGGGCTTCCGTTTCGGCTGCCTCGAGCCGCGCGACAGCTTTCCCAATCTGGTCATAAAGCCCGCGGATGGTGGCCTGATCATAGCCGTGCTCGAAATCTCCGAGCAGCTCTCTCAAGGCCTTGCCCATGAGGCTGAGCGCGCGCAAGGATACGCCGAGCGCCAAGCCATGCGCCCGCGCGGGAAGTACGGCTATGGAAACGAGAAGGCCAGTTCCTGTGCCCAGCGCGACTTCGATGACGCGGAAGCAAGCAGACTCGATCGGTCCTCCATGAGTGACGAGAGGCGCTAGAACGACGATGACCGCCGAAATGGGAGCGGTGCTAAAGCTTGGATTGAGCGCTGCTAAAAAGGTCAAGGGCGCGACCGCAACAGCGAGCGCGGCAAAAATCCCGCCTTCGCCTTGCTGCGGAATGAGCGCCGAAACGGCGCCGGCATAGGCGGCTCCGCCAAGCGTGCCTGCGAAATAATCAAGCGCCGCCTTGAGAGACTTGCCTATACTCAGCTGGGTGACGATGACCGAGGTCAACACGGGCCAGAGGATGAGGGGAAGGCGGAACAACTCCGAAAGCGCAAAGGAAATAAGCGCGCCAGCCGTTACCCGCACGCTCAGCCGCAACTCGGCGGCATGCCCCTGCATGCAGCCGCGCAATCTTTTCCACGGCGATAAGATCCCAGTCATAGGGTGCACCCCGCCTCCAATGATAGAGATAACCGTTCATTTAAGCCAAAGACCGGCCCGGGAAGTTGGCGGATCGTTAGGCCTCGGGTGCGCGAAGAGGCAAGCGGCGCATCCACTCACGCGCGCCAGAGTTGCCCCGGCCCGGCGCGCAGCTTTGCGGGTATGGATTGGCAGCTGTTGCTCATAAATTAGCGCGCTGCTCCACAGCGCCAGCGCAAATTGGGAGAGTGCAATGGGACTGCCGCAATGGGCCATACGCTACGCGCCGCCCGCGATTGCATTTGCAGCGTTGCTGGCTGGGTGGGAAGCCTATGTCCGTCTGCAAGCCATTCCTCCTTATGTGCTGCCCTCGCCAACGCTCATTGGCGCAACGCTGATTGCCGACCGGGCGATCCTCTTTCCGGCCTTGGCTGTGACGCTCAAAACAACCTTCGGTGCGCTCGCTGCGGCCGTTTGCGGCGGCGCTGGCCTTGCGATTCTCTTCACGCAATGGAAATGGGCCGAGCGCTCGCTCTTGCCCTTTGCAATCATTTTGCAAGTCACTCCCATCGTGGCGATTGCGCCCTTGCTCTTGATATATCTCGAGGCGCCAACAGCGGTGCTTGCCTGCGCCTTTCTCGTCGCGTTTTTCCCCATTTTGTCGAACACCGCGCTTGGGCTTGCCTCCGCGGACCGCAACCTCATCGATCTTTTCCGGCTCTACGGCGCAGGCGGCTGGCAAATGCTTCTTTATCTGCGCTTGCCCGCCTCGCTTCCCTATTTCCTCGGCGGCCTCAGAATCGGTGGCGGCCTTTCGCTCATCGGCGCTATCGTCGCCGAGCTCGCCGCGGGCAATGCCGGCAAGGGCGCGGGTCTTGCGTTCCGCATCACCGAGGCCGGCTACCGGCTCAATATACCGCGCATGTTCGCCGCGCTCGCGCTGATCGCGCTGACCGGGATTGCGATCTACGCGCTCTTTGCGGCGCTCTCCTTTGTTCTCCTGCGCCGCTGGCACGAGAGCGCCGCCCATCCCTGAATGCAACCCTTTCTTGCCCGCCTTTCTCCTGCGGCCTATATTTACCCCACGCCGTGGGGTGCTGCCGTCGGGCGGCTGAGATCAAACCCATCGAACCTGAGTCTGGGTAATGCCAGCGAAGGGACCGGCAAAGCAAAGCGAGACTTCCCGCCGCCTTGCGCCGCCTCCCGCCAACGCTGCGAGCCCAAAGCGGAGAAGCGCAATGACGATCCGGGAAAAGCCGCAAAATCTCGTTCCGCAAACCGTCACCTGCGGGCCCTTGCCCGGCTCACGGAAAGTTTATTGCCGCCCCGCAGGCCGCAAGGACATTGCGGTGCCGATGCGCGAGGTCGCACTTGATCCTTCCTCTGGCGAGCCGCCAGTGCGGCTTTACGACTCCTCGGGTCCTTACACCTTAGAGAGCGCCACGATTGATCTTGCGAAAGGTCTGCCGCCCATTCGCGAGGCATGGCTTGCCGCCCGGAGTGGCCTTGAGGCGTATGCGGGCAGGACCGTGCGGCCTGAAGACAATGGCGGCGTTCCGCCAGACCGGCTTGTTCCGCCCTGTCCGGCGAACAGAGCCCCGCGCAGGGGCAGGCAGGGCAGCCCGGTGACGCAGCTCGAATTTGCCCGCGCGGGGATCATCACCGAAGAGATGATTTTTGCGGCGGCGCGCGAAAATCTTTGCCGCGAGGAAGCGCTTAAAGAAGCGCAAGGCCGCATCAAGGATGGTGAGAGTTTTGGCGCCGCGATTCCGCCATTCGTCACACCCGAATTCGTGCGCGATGAGATTGCCCGCGGTCGCGCGATCCTCCCCGCCAACATCAATCATCCTGAGCTCGAGCCGATGGTCATTGGCCGCAATTTTCTCGTCAAGATCAATGCCAATATCGGCAATTCGGCGGTGACCTCTTCAGTCGCGGAGGAAGTCGAGAAAATGGTGTGGGCGATCCGCTGGGGCGCAGATACGGTGATGGATCTCTCGACCGGCCGCAATATTCATAACATCCGCGACTGGATCATCCGCAACGCGCCAGTGCCAATCGGCACCGTGCCGATCTATCAGGCTCTGGAAAAAGTCGACGGCGATCCCGTGAAGCTCACCTGGGAGATCTTCCGCGACACTTTGATCGAGCAGGCCGAGCAGGGCGTCGATTATTTCACAATCCATGCGGGCGTGCGGCTTGCCTATGTGCCGCTCACCGCCAGGCGCACAACGGGCATCGTCTCGCGCGGCGGTTCGATCATGGCCCGCTGGTGCCTTGCCCATCATAAAGAGAGCTTCCTCTACGAGCGATTTGGCGAGATTTGCGACATCATGCGCGCTTATGACGTCTCCTTCTCCTTAGGTGACGGCTTGCGGCCGGGCTCGATTGCCGATGCGAACGACAGAGCCCAGTTCGCGGAGCTTGAGACGCTTGGCGAGTTGACGAAGATTGCCTGGGAGAAGGGCTGCCAGGTCATGATCGAGGGGCCCGGCCACATTCCGATGCACAAGATCAAGATCAATATGGACAAGCAGCTCGAGGAATGCGGCGAGGCGCCCTTCTACACGCTCGGGCCACTCACGACCGATGTTGCGCCGGGCTACGATCACATCACGTCTGCGATTGGCGCGGCGATGATCGGCTGGTACGGCTGCGCCATGCTTTGCTATGTGACGCCCAAGGAGCACTTAGGCCTGCCGGACCGTGACGACGTCAAGACTGGCGTCATCGCCTATCGTATTGCGGCCCATGCGGCCGATCTCGCCAAGGGGCATCCGGCGGCGCAGGCGCGCGACGATGCGCTCTCGCGCGCGCGCTTTGATTTCCGCTGGAAAGATCAATTCAATCTCGGTCTTGATCCAGAGACCGCGCGTCTTTTCCACGATGAGACCCTGCCCAAGGAAGCGCATAAAACCGCGCATTTCTGCTCGATGTGCGGGCCGCAATTCTGCTCGATGAAGATCACGCAGGAGTTGCGCGATGAGGCAGCGGCCATTGCCGAGCGCGAGAAGGGGATGGCCGAGAAGAGCGCCGAGTTCTTGGAGAAGGGCGGCAGGCTCTATGTGTGATGGCGGCGGCGCAGACCCGCCTTACAGAAGAGCGTAACCGCGGCGTTTGCTATTGCACCCACCAAGGCAGCGCGAAGGCGTGCACGGCCCCGCCATTGCCGTCGGTCGAATTCCCGGAGGTAACAAACAGCATCCGCCCAACCGGGACAGGGGCCGAGTTGAGCTGCGCGGGCATGTCAAAAATTCTAAAGAAGGCTGCCGCTCCAAGCATTGTAGGCTTTCACGGCAGGCCCGATTGGCGTTGAGCGCATAGAAATTGCCGTCCCAGGAGCCAACATAGACAACTCCGTCGACGACAGCAGGCGATGCGCTGACCGCATCTGCCGTCCAGAATGTCCAAATTTTTTGCAGCGCCCAAACGTTGGAGGACTTGATCGCGGACTGCCAATTCGTGGAACTGTGCCATAAGTCATGGCCGTACATCGGCCATTCTCCGGCACGTACTCCCCCGCCCGTCAGCAGAGCCAATCCAAAGCCCATTCTGGCCGCAAGAGCTGCCGCACGCATGGGACCCTCCCTTCAGCTGGTCTTTTTCGCTTGTAGAAAGGGTAGCGCTGCCGCTCTGCGTTTCCAGCCCGCTCGCCGAAGACCGCTGAGAGCTGGAGCTCAAGCGCGTTAGGCGAGGCTCCCGAATTCCTGCGAGCCTTGCTGATGCACCGCACTGAAACCAAATTGTCATAATATCCGTTTTTCCGCACAGCTGGCGAGGCGGATTATGACTATTGCCCGACGCATTATTCCAGTCCTTGACGTTTCCGATGGCGGTCCCTTGCGCCACGCGGTGGAGAGCGCAGACCGCGCCCGAAGGCTCGGCGATGAATGCCTTGCCACGTTCCCGCGGGCCCTGCAGCCGCTCATCCCGGCGCTCGATGGGGTGGCGCGGCGCTGGCTTTCGCGCTCCTCCTCCCCCTATGCGGCCGAGATCGCGCAGATCGCGGCCATCCTCGGCATTCCGGGCGTCTTTTTGCTCAACTCCACTTATCTTTGGAGCTGCACCGCGGTTGCCAAGGAGGAGGAAGGAGTGCCCTGGCTTGCCCGCACGCTCGATTGGCCATTTCCCGGTCTTGGCCGCCACGTGAATGTCGTGCGCGCCCGCGCAGCGGCCGGAGAGTATTTCAGCGTGACCTGGCCGGGCTACGCTGGCGTGCTCACCGCGATGGCGCCGGGCCGGTTTGCCGCTTCAATCAACCAGGCGCCAATGTACCGCCGCACGCGGCACAATTGGCTGCGCATTTACGATCTGGCGGCGAACGGCCTCAACACCTTCGCCAATATCCGGCATATGCCGCCGGACCAATTGCTGCGCCAGGCCTTCGAGACCTGCGCGAGTTATTCCGCGGCAAAGGAAATGCTGGAGAGCACGCCCATTGCCCGGCCTGTGATTTACATGCTCGCGGGCATAATGCCCGGCGAGCGCTGCGTCATCGAACGGACCGAAACGGGTTTTCAAACCCGCGGGGATAAAACGAGCTCGGCCAATGACTGGGTGCCCGCCCGCCCCAATTGGGAAGCACGCATGTCCGCCGAGCACTTCCTGAGGCTGTCCTATGAAGAGGCGGCCGCGCGCAACCGCGAGCGGCACGAGGCCCTTGGCGGCTGGGAGGGGCTCTTGTCGCAAGACGGCTTTGCCTGGGTGCGGCCGCCGGTTCTCAACCCCTACACGAGGGTCGCGATCACGATGTCCCCGGCGCTCGGGATCCTCCGCGCCGCGGGCTACGAGGCTTTGGATTCTGGCCTGCCCCAGCCCGTAACCGGGGTTTGCGAGGTGCGGGCACTGCCTGCGTGAGGCCCCGCGGGCACTCTCATTTGTTTCGCGTTATGGCGCACCAGGCTGGTCGAGGCCCGCCAAGAGGTTTATTGCAACGCCCCGGGACGCCTGACCGCCCCGCGCACTCAGCGTAAAGTGCTGCCATGATTCCAAATCTCCTGGCCATCGCAGGCCTCGATCCGAGCGGGGGGGCGGGCGTTGCGGCCGATCTAAAAACCTTTGCCGCGCTTGGTTGCCACGGCATGGCGGTTGTCACGGCCCTCACGGCGCAAAACACGCAAGGGGTTAAGGCGGTCCATCTTCCGCCCGCGGATTTCGCCGCCGCGCAGATCGATGCCATTTTCGAGGATATCGAGGTGGCCGCCGTCAAGATCGGAATGGTCGCTTGCGAGCCGATCATTGAGGCGCTGGCAGAAAGACTCGCTCATTACAAGCCCCGATTCATCGTCCTTGATCCCGTGCTATATGCGTCAAGCGGTGATGCGCTGTCCACATCCGAGGCGGCGGCGGCGATCGCGCAACATCTTTTTCCTCTCGCAACTCTCATTACGCCCAATCTCGCCGAAGCCGCGCGTCTCTGCGGCAATGTGACTGCGCCAGATCACGAGGGCATGCGCCGCGCCGCCATGCTCCTTCACGCGCGCGGCGCCAGGGCCGTGCTTGTCACCGGCGGCGACCTTCCCGGCACAACGGCGGACGATCTCTTGTTTGACGGCAACTCCTATAGGCTTTTTTCTGCTCCCCGCCTCGCGGCGCGGAATACGCATGGCACCGGCTGCACCTTGTCCTCCGCCATTGCGGCCTATCTTGCGCGAGGCTGGGAGCTCGGCGAAGCGATCGGCGCGGCAAAGGATTACCTTGGGCTCGCACTCGCCGGCGCGGATTCACTCTGCGCTGGGAAGGGGACAGGGCCCGTCAATCATTTCCACCAATTTTGGCCAAGCCTTCCGCCCAGGGGAAAAAGCGCCCAGGCTTAGGCCTTTCCCTGGCGGCATTTCCAAAACATGCCATTTCGTCTATGCCATGCTGCAGCCGCCAGGGCGCCGCCCCCTATCAGGATTACCGGCACTTCCGAGAGGGCGCGCTGGGCAGCTCGCCCGGCGGCTTCTACATCTGCTGATGTGATTTGGATTCCCATGAAGCTTCGTAACATTGCGATTATTGCCCACGTCGACCACGGCAAAACGACCCTCGTCGACCGCCTCCTGCAGCAATCTGGCGCCTTCCGCGAAAACCAGCGCGTCGGTGAGCGGGTGATGGATTCGAACGAGCTCGAAAAGGAGCGCGGGATCACGATTATGGCGAAAGTCACCTCGGTCGCCTGGAGGGACTCGCGGATCAATATCGTCGATACGCCCGGCCATGCCGATTTCGGCGGCGAGGTCGAGCGCATATTGTCGATGGTCGATGGCGCGATCGTGTTGGTCGATGCTTCCGAAGGACCAATGCCGCAGACCAAGTTCGTCGTCGGCAAAGCGCTCAAGATCGGCCTGCGGCCGGTCGTGGCGGTGAATAAAGTCGATAAGCCCGATGCCCGCCCGGCAGAGGTGGTCAACGAAATCTTTGATCTCTTTGCGGCGCTCGATGCGAGCGACGAGCAGCTTGATTTTCCAGTCCTTTACGGCTCGGCAAAACAGGGCTGGATGGCCGCAACCCCCGACGGGCCGAAGGAGAGCATGGCGCCGCTCTTCGATCTCGTCTTGCAGCACGTTCCGCCGCCAGCGACGGGCGAAGGCGGCTTGCGCATGCTCGGCACCTTGCTCGAAGCCAACCCTTATCTCGGACGGCTTATCACCGGGCGGGTCTTTGCGGGCTCGGTCAAACCCAACCAAACAGTCAAGGTTTTGGACCGCGGCGGCCAATTGATCGAGCAGGGGCGGGTTTCAACAATCCTGGCGTTCAGGGGCATCGACCGCACGCCTATCGAAGAGGCAGAAGCGGGCGATATTGTCGCCGTCGCGGGGCTTGAGAAATTCAATGTTGCCGATACGCTGTGCGGGCTCGATGTCGAGGAGCCGCTTCAGGCGCAGCCGATCGATCCTCCGACCTTATCCATGACGTTTCTCGTCAACGATTCGCCGCTTGCCGGGACAGAGGGCAGCAAGGTGACGAGCCGCGTTATCCGCGAGCGCCTCTATAAGGAAGCTGCGGGCAATGTCGCCTTGCGGGTGGAGGACTCGCCGGGGGGCGAGTCCTTCATTGTTTCGGGGCGCGGCGAATTGCAGCTCGCGATTCTGATCGAGACCATGCGCCGCGAAGGATTCGAGCTCGCTGTGTCGAGGCCGAAGGTTGTGCTGCAACGCGATCCAGTGTCGAACCAGCTGCTCGAACCCATCGAGGAGGCTGTCATCGATGTCGATGAGGAATATTCGGGCATCGTAGTGCAAAAAATGGCAGAGCGAAAGGCGGAGATGACCGAGATGCGGCCCTCCGGAGGCAATCGGCTTCGTCTTGTTTTTCATGCACCGGCGCGCGGCCTGATCGGATATCAAGGCGAGCTCTTGACCGATACGCGCGGCACCGCGGTGATGAACCGGCTGTTTCATTCGTATGCGCCGTGGAAGGGGGATGTGGCGCGGCGCCGCACGGGCGTCTTGGTTTCGAGCGAAGATGGCGAAGCGGTGGCTTATGCGATGTGGAAGCTCGAGGACCGCGGGCCGATGATGATCGAGCCCGGCTGCAAGGTCTACCGCGGGATGATCGTCGGCGAGCATACGCGCGAAAACGACCTCGACGTGAATGTCCTCAAAGGAAAGCAGCTGACCAATATCCGGGCCGCCGGAAAGGATGAGGCAGTCCGGCTGACGCCGCCGATCAAAATGACGCTTGAAAAGGCGCTCGCTTACATCGAAGATGACGAGCTTGTCGAAGTCACGCCGAGATCGATCAGGCTGCGCAAGGCATTGCTCGATCCCAACGATCGCAAGCGGGCGCTCCGGGTTAAGGAAAGCGCTTGATCCTGCCCCGGCGCTCCTTCGCAGTGCCGCCGGTATTCCGTTGTTCCTTCACTCTGGCTGCGCAAATAAAGTGCAGCTTGGGGCAGAGGAATGCCCAGGGCGGCCATTGCGCGCTTCGGCTGAAGCCTTATAAAAGCCTTCGATTATGGAGCTATGCATTGCGCCAATTCCTGACAAAGCAGGCCCTGGCCTCTTATTCCCAAGTTGAAGCCATTGGCGCGCTGCCGCTGCCGAAGGGTTTGGACCAGGAGCGCTGGCCTGCTGGGGGCAGAGCACCGCGTGGCCGGCCTGGAATGGCGCGGCCGCGTGTGTCTTTGCCCGCCCTGCGGCTGGGCGTGAGCGTTGATTTCTGCCGCGGGGGGCCGCCGCGGCTTGCGCTTGGAGGTCCAAACCTCTTTGCTAAAGCCGAGCTATCCATTTGTGAGAGGCCGTAAGTGTTTCAAGCGAAAATCTCTTCACCGGGCGGTTCCGGTCTTAGCGGTTCTTATCCTCAGGCCCAGACTGCCAGCGCCGTTCCGCTGCCGCGCCTTTTGGCAGCCGCCCGGCGCCAAGCCCCGGCCGTGCTCGGGTGCATTTTTGCCGGCCTCGTGGCAGGCATCGTCTATCTGCTCACGGCGGTCCCGCTTTATACGGCAGCCGCGAATGTCATGATTGATCCACGGCAGCTGCGCCTTGCCCCTCGCGAGGCGCCCGCGGGCTCCGATCCCGCAAGCCCGGACAATACCATTATCGAAAGTCAGGTGGAGGTCTTCCGGTCGGAACGGGTGGGCCTGGCGGTCGTCGGCAAGCTGGACTTAACCAGCGATCCCGCTTTTGCTCCTTCGTCAGGCAAAGGGTTAAGGGCAATTTGGGCTGCCGTTACGGGATTAATTGGAGGTACGGCCTCCCGGAGTGCTAATCCCGAAGACGCCCAGAAGACGATTTCGGCCGAGCAGCTGGCTGCTTTGGAAGAGCTCAACCGGAATCTCAAGGTCACCCGGGTTGGCCGCACCGCGGTTTTGGAGGTCGCTTATACGTCTCGTGATCCGGTCCGCGCTGCCCAGATCGCCAATGAGATTGTCGAGGCCTTTATGCGCGATCAATTGGACGCCCGCGTGGAGGCGGCGCGCGGGGCGGCGGACTGGCTTAAGAGAGACACGGAGGAAGTGCGCCAGCTCGCTGCCAAGGCCGATGTTGCCGCGCAGAAATTCCGCGGACAGCACAATCTGGTCGCGACCAAAGGATTGCTGATTTCCGAGCAGCAATTGAACGAAACGTCGGCTCAGCTCGTCTCTGACCGGGCGGCGACTGCTCAAGCCAAAGCCCGGTATTTGCGCCTGAAGGAAATTATCGAATCGCACCAGACCGATGCCGCGGTGAGCGAGTCACTTTCCAATCAGGTGATCAATGATTTGCGCACGAAATATCTCGATTATTCGAAGCGGATGAAAGAGCTCGAGCGCAAGCTTGGCCCGGACCATGTTGCGGTCACCAATCTCAAGAACATGATGGGCGAGGTGAGCACGCTCCTCTTCCAGGAGCTTGGGCGGATTGCGGAGAGCTACCGCAATGATTACGAGGTCGCGGCTGCGCGCGAGAAGGCAACGGCGGAAAGCTTGCAGCGCCAGCAGTCGATCGCCATTGCCACGAACGACGCGCAAGTTCAGCTGAGGCAGCTCGAAGAAGAAGCCGACAGCTACCGGACGATCTATCAAAATGATCTGAAAGCGTACCGCGAATTGACGCAGCAAGAATCCTTCCCGATCACGGAAGCGCGCCTCATCGCGCGGGCAATGGCGCCCATTTCGCCAAGCCACCCGCACAAGGGCCTCACGCTTGCGATCTCGCTTGCGCTCGGAGCCCTTGCAGGGGCGGGGATCGGCACCGCGCGCGAGGCCATGGATCGGGTGTTCCGCACCGCTGGTCAGATCCGGGACGAACTTGGGATCGCGCCTCTGGGATTGCTTCCTCTCATTCGCGCCCGCGCCCGGGCCGGGCAGCAGAAAGCTCCCTCTGTTTGGCGCTATGCCTTGGACGAGCCATTCTCCGCATTTGCCGAGACTCTGCGGTCGGCCAAGATTGCAGCCGACGAGGCTCTGCGGGGGCGCGCGCCAAAGGTCATTGGTTTTGTGTCGCTGCTGCCGAAGGAGGGTAAATCGACCATTGCCATGAATTTTGCGAGCCTCCTCGCCGCTCAAGGCTTGCGCGCTCTTCTGGTCGATGCCGATATGCGCAATCCGGCCCTCACTCGCGCGCTCGGCTACAAGCCCAAGCAGAGTTCGCGCGGGCAGCTGTCGATTCCGCCGCTCGAAAGCCTCCTTTACACCGATCCGGGCAGCGGTTTGCAGATCCTTCCGTGCTTTTACACGCGGGACGATCCGCGCGCCGCGGAGGGGTTGCCGGCCGAGACGTTTGATCTACTCTTGAAGAGCAGCAGCGTCCTTTTCGATTATGTGATCATCGATCTGCCGCCCATCGGACCAGTCGTCAATGCGCGCGCTCTCGCCCCGGCGATAGATGCTTTCATCCTCGTAATCGAATGGGGATCGACCTCCCGCGGCGCCGTCCGGTCTCTTTTGGCGAAAGAGGAGGCGATAGCGCACAAGCTGTTGGGGGCTGTCTTGAATAAGGCCGATCTCGAGAGGCTTCCGGCCTATGAGGATTTCGATTCGGACGGATATTATCTAAAGCAATACCAGTCCTATTATCATTCGGACAGGTGACCGCTAAATCCAAGCCCCGGTCCAGATAAGGGTGGCGCAAAGACTTACGGCGCCTCCATGCCTTTGCACGAGGCGCATGCGACGGGGCGAGGGCCGCCGCGCCGGTGCCCCGGTCCGGCGCTGCTGCGGCGCGCCCTCTCGCCAGGCTGACCCGCCCCATCGCTGCCGGTGGCTGCTCTTGCCTGCCGCCCCGGGCCGCTCACTTGGGCCGGGCCTCCCGGACAGAGCTCCTCAAAATTTAGGCGGTTATCCGCTCTTCATCCTCGCTCGGCTCGCGCAGAACATAGCCGCGGCCCCAAACGGTTTCGATGTAATTGCGGCCGGCGCTCGCATTAGCAAGCTTCTTGCGCAGCTTACAGATGAAGACGTCGATGATCTTGAGTTCCGGCTCATCCATGCCGCCATAGAGATGGTTGAGGAACATCTCTTTTGTTAAGGTTGTGCCCTTCCGCAAGGATAGGAGCTCGAGCATCTGGTACTCCTTGCCCGTCAAATGCACGCGCGAGCCTGCAACCTCGACGGTTTTTTGGTCGAGGTTGACGACAAGATCTCCCGTTACGATGATCGACTGGGCATGGCCTTTGGATCGTCTGACGATCGCTTGGATTCGCGCCACCAGCTCGTCTTTGTGAAAAGGCTTGGTCAGATAGTCGTCGGCGCCGAAACCTAATCCTTTCACCTTGTCCTCGATCGCGGCCATGCCCGAAAGAATGAGGATCGGCGTTTTGACCTTCGCAACTCGAAGCGTGCGCAGCACCTCATAGCCGGACATATCGGGAAGGTTCAAATCGAGCAGGATAATGTCGTAGTCGTAAAGCTTGCCGAGATCGATGCCTTCTTCGCCCAGATCCGTGGTGTAAACGTTGAAATTCTCGGATTTGAGCATCAACTCTATGCTTTGCGCCGTCGCGCTATCGTCTTCAATGAGTAATACGCGCATGTAGGATTCCAGCCTTCCCCCGTCGGTCGCCTTGCTGGCGCGCAGATCGCCGCGAGCCGGTGCAAGCTGGCCGGGCCTGCCGGCTTGCCTGAGGGCTTGCTACGAATTCCGTAACCTTAACGGGCATTGGTTAACAAATGCATTCCGCGGCGCGGGTGGCGCCTGCAGCGGCCCGGACCTGCGCCCGGGGCCGGCTGATTCTCGCCGCCTGCCTGTGCTGGAAACCTTGGCATACGAACCTTGCGCGACGGCGGATAAGCGCGCAATAGGCGTTTCCTCATGGCGCCATCTATGGCCCGGGCGCTCGCCGCGGCGAGCCGTGATTCGGCAAATATACCCGCCTTTCAGCTTCAGGAAAGATTTGGCGAACTTTGGCCACAAGTAACGATTGGGCAACTTTGCTGAAGCACATTGGGACCGCCGTGCGCCGCTTGAGGGTAACAGCCGGGGCGCCGCTTGCGGCCAGCAATTGCGAGTTATGGCCAGGGTTGACCGGCTTCCCCGGAGCGCACCCAGATCCTCCTGGCGCATCTCGCCAAAACGTGGCTCGGAGTAGATGTTATGAAGCCGCGCGACACGCTTGCGCGCCTCAGGCGCTTCCAGGTCGATGAGACCCGCCGCCGGATTGGCCAGCTCGAGGCGATGATTGCCGAATTCGGCAGGATGGCGAAAGAGCTCGATCGCGAAATCGCAAACGAGGAGCAGCGCGCGGGCATTTCTGACGTGTCCCATTTCGCCTACCCGACCTACGCGAGGGCGGCGAGGGCGCGCCGGGATAATCTCCAGCGCTCGGCCGGGGAGCTGGCGAGCCAGCTTGAGGAAGCCCGCCGTTTCCTTGAGGAAGTGCTGCGCAGCCCCGCAGGCCGGCGCTCAAACGAAGGGAGCGATCCGGCCCAGCTTGCGGGTTAGCGAGCCTCTTTGCTTGGCCGCTCTGCGAGGCAGGAGGCCTCTACCTTGTGAACTCCCGCCCAGTGCCGCGCTTGACGGAGACTCCTTCTGCGGGCACTGTCTCGCCGCTGATGGAGTTGCGCGAGAGATGCGGGCTCCGGCTATTTGGCTCCCTTGACCGGTCTTCCCCCAGCAAGCAGCAAATTCCTGATCGTCCGCGATCCGGCGGCCCCGCCGCCGGGGCTCGCCGGGGCTGTGGCGGCGATCGGCAATTTCGATGGCGTGCACCGCGGACACGCGGCGGTGATTGCGCGGGCGAAGGTGCTTGCTGCCAGCCTTGGGGCTCCCTGCGCGGCGCTCACTTTCGAGCCGCACCCGGCCGATTTCTTCAAAGGGCTAGGCACCATCTTCCGCCTCACGCCCTTCGAGGCGAAGGCTAAAGCGCTGCAGCGGCTCGAAATCGATGGCATGCTCGTCTTCACCTTCGATAAAGCCTTGGCCAGCCTGCCGGCTGAGGCCTTTGTGGCCGATGTCCTTGTCGGCCGCGCCGGGGTGCGCGGGGTGGTGGCGGGCTACGACTTTCATTTCGGAGCCGGGCGGTCGGGCTCCCCGGAGTTTTTGCAACGGGCGGGCACGCGGTACGGCTTTGCGGTCGCAATCGTTGGCCGCGTCCCGGCCGAGGCGGGCGGCGAAGAGCCCGCCTCCTCGACGGCGGCGCGCGCGGCGCTTGAGGCGGGCAATGTGGCGCGGGCGGCGCGTCTCCTCGGCCACCCCTATTCGATCATGGGCAAGGTCATCCGCGGCGATGCGCGGGGCCGGACGCTGGGATTCCCCACCGCCAATCTTTTGCCCGATCCAAGCTGCCGTTTGCGCCACGGGGTCTATGCGGTGCGCGTGCTGGCTCAAGGGAGAATGTATGACGGCGTTGCAAGCTACGGCCGCCGTCCGACCTTCGGTGCGGGCCAAGCGCTGCTTGAGGCCTACCTCTTTGGTTTTGCAGGCGATCTTTATGGCGAGACGGCTGAGATTTTTTTCATCGATTGGATCCGGGAGGAAGAGAAATTTGCCTCGGCAGGAGCGCTCATTGCGCAAATGGAAAGGGATGAGGAAAAAGCGAGCGCCATCTTAAAAGGGGCTGTCCAATAACTGAACCAAGAGGCCCGGTGCGCCCGGTGAGGCGCAAGGCCGCTTCACGAGCGCACGAAGAGAACGCGATCGCGGCGGCGTGGACAATCGGTGGACCTCCATCACGGCCGCAGCGCGCAGCTGCCGCTAGTGCCGGTTGCGATCTTGATGAAAGCCGCTGTGCAATATCGGCGGCAACACTCCGGCATTTCGCTGATCTACTGCTAACTCAGTCTTGGATGGAGCAGTGGATGCAGACATGAGATCCGCGATCCAGCGTGTTGCAGGATTCTGTTCCCAGACCGTAAAGAGCGCTATGGTCACGGGAAGGCCGATAAAAGCGCCTGGCATGCCCCACAAAAAATCCCAAATCATGAATGCGAACAGCATCACGAACGGAGAAATCGCAAGAGCGTTGCCCGTCAGCACCGGCTCCAAATAATTGCCGATGATGAACTGGATAAGGTACAGGGCTCCAAAGATGATGACCACCATCTGCCATGACTCGAATTGCGCGGTCGCGAAAATCACCGGCAGAATGACGGCAATGAGCGGACCGACATAGGGAATATAGTTCAACACAAACGAAATTATGCCCCATGCAACCGCAAGCTCCAGCCCGATCGAAAGCGTAAAGAGGAAGACCGCTATGCCGGTTGCGACACTCGCCAGCGTGCGTATGAGCATGTACTTCCGGATTTTCGCAGCGATACGGCCGCTCGTATCCAGCAAGCTCCAGCCGCTCATTTTCGTGTCAAGTGCTGCGAGCTTCGCTTGAAACTGATCCACCTCTGCCAGGCCGAAGATCAGAAATAAAAATACGACCAGAGCAAAGCCGATAAAATAATTGACTTTCGCCGCAATGGCCTGGAGCACCCAAACGAACGAGGATGGACTGAGAGCGGACAAATTCACGGCGAGAAGATCGTGGCCTTCGAGCCATCGAGCCGTTCGCGTATAGAGAGACTGGAACTTATCGACGTTCGCTAAGCCCCAACGGACGATATCTCCAATGCTCCAGACAATGGCTCCCACGAGAATCGAAAGGACAAGGAGGGTTAAGAGAATGGTCAGGATGAGAGCGGCCCCCTTGCCCAGCTTCCCTTCAGCCGCTTTGCGGAAGGGCTCGACAAGGGCCATGGCGAACAGCACGAACGCGATGGGCTCGAAGACAACGCGGCCGAAATAAAGCATAATGGTGACAAGCACCACGGCTAAGACGCTGGCAACGGCGCGATTTCGTCCGGTGTCCGCCACGGTCACAGCCGCCTGCTCGCCGCTCATCTTCTTTCTGTCCTTCCATTCGGTCTTGCGCCGTGTGGTTCCAAAAATGAGCAGCCGCAGAGCTCAGGCCCGGAGCAAGTCTGCATCAGCGGCGCGGTCAGCATCAGCTAACATTGAGCTGATTTTCTTGGAGCTAGCGCCAGTGATTGGGAAGTCCAGTGCCGCGCCGGCAAATCTTTGCGGCGGCTTCGAGAGCGAACGAAATGCGTGGTGCTCCGTTTCAGGTACAAGCAATGTCGGCAGCGCGCAGCGGGCAGGCATGTGCATCCGCGGGCGAGATGATGACGGAACTCGCCGCCTCCTCCAAGCTCACCGCTGAGTGGCATTTTTCATTCTGCCGTGCGGCGATCTGCAAAAATTTTTTTTGGAGTCGCACGCACCGGATCTTGGGTGCCGCTTCTCGGCGAGCCGGAGCCTGCTCCTCTCCTCTCCTCTCCTCGCCCAGGCCCGCATTCTGAGCCGGAGATGCACGCCCGGCACGCGAGACAAATCGAGGCTTCCCTTTCGCCAGAACTCGGCGGGGCTGCGCAATCGTGAATGGCTTTTCTTGAACGGGTGCCGTTCATATTTCGCCTAATATAATAAGCGCGCAAGAGCTGCTCGCGCGGGCGCGGTTCTGCGGCCTATCCGCTGCCGGCCCGGCAGGCTTCGCTCCTCGATGAGGCCGTGCCATGAGGCGGAGCGCAACGAGCCCGCGCTCAGGCGGCCTCGACGCCTATCACCAGGCGCTGGCCGAGCGGGCGCAAAGCCTCGCTCAGAGGTTTCAGCTTTGCCGGGTGCGAAGAGTCTCGGATGCGCCGCACTTCCTTCCCGTGCTTGCCGGAGAACCGATCCCGCTTTTGCATGCCGCGCGCAAGGCCTTCGAGCACTGGATCGAGGATGGGGGACGCGTTTCCGTGCAGAGCGAGCTCATGCGGCGAAAGCTTTAGTCACGGCAATGCATGGCGATAATGGCCTGCCCTGCCCCGGCTTCGGTGGCCGCGGCCGCTCCGGTGTCGAAATCGGCGCTGGTGTCGACGTCCCGCAGGAAGGGTCTGATGCCCCGGCCTGACGCTTGCCCCGGGAAGGCGATGCGCACGGCGGCACGCCCCGGCAGCTGCAGAGCCTAAGGTTGAGGAGTATGGGTCCTGCGATTTGGCTATTCGGAGAGGCGCGCAAGGGGCATGGAAAGGGTTACCGTCAGGCCCTCGTTCTCCCAGTTGCGCGCAACGCGGCAGGCGAGCGGGCCTGCCGCGGTGAGGCGCGTGAGAAGACTGCCAAACCCCTCCGCCTCCGGTTCTGCCGCAATCACCGGGCCGCCCCGCTCGCGCCAAGTCAAGAGGACATCATCGCCGCAGATGGACCAGCGGATATCGAGCCGGCCCTCCGGCGAGGACAGCGCCCCGTACTTTGCCGCATTTGTTGCGGTTTCGTGCAAGAGGAGCGCAATATCCATGACCGCCCGGCCGCCGACCGGCACCTCCGGTCCGCCGATCGCAATGGGAGCGTGGCCCTGCGGGCGGTAAGGCGCAACGATTGTTTCGATGAGGGTCTCAAGCGTGGTCGCTTTGCGCTGGCCTTGGGAGCGTTCGGCGAGATTAGGAAGCGTGAGCTCGTGCGCGCGCGCGAGCGCGGCGAGTCTTTCCTGAACCGCGCTCGCAAGCGCGGCCGGCGTTTTGGCCGAGCGGGCGCTGAGCGAGACGATTGCCCCGGCGACTGCAAACAAGTTTTTGATCCTGTGGTCCATTTCCCGGAGCAAAAGCTGTTGCTGCTGCTCGAGGCGCCTGCGCTCGCTAATGTCGCGGGCGATCTTTGCGGCGCCGGTCACTCGCCCAGAGCCGTCTGACACAGGCGAGGCCGAGATCGAAACATCAACAAGAGTTCCGTCCTTGCGGCGGCGCACGGTGTCATAGGGCTCGACGCGCTCTCCGCGCCGGATGCGGGCGAGGACGAAGGGCTCCTCGTCCTCGCGGCCAGGCGGGATGAGGATACGGCCCGGCTTGCCAATGATTTCACTCGCAGCGTAGCCGAAAACGCGTTCGGCGCCAAAATTCCAGCTGGTGACGGCTCCTTTTAGGTCCTTGCTGTAAATGGCATCTGTCGAGGAGGCGATGATTGAGGCGAGCTGCGCCTCACGCACGCCAGCCGCCTCTTTTTTTCTGCCGAGCCTCAGAGGTTCTCCGGCAGCGGCCAGGGCCTTGGCGGAGCGATCTTTGCCGCGGACGTCCATTGCAGGCAACTCCTCCACCCCCCAAATTAGCCGTCAAGGGATTGCGGCGCCGCTGGCCGAGCCGTTCTGGACAGGTCCGCTGGGCAATCGAAAAATTACCACCGCGCCACCGCTGGCGTCGGTCCACTAGTGAACATACTCGCTGGGCGGCGCCGCGTATATGGCGATGATGAAAGAAGCAGCCTCGATCTCCGCACTCTCGTCTGGCGAGCGGCCTGGCAATAACCTGCTCCGGCTCTTGCGCAGCAGCGATTATGCTTTAATCGCGCCGCATCTGAAGCCGGCCGAGCTCCAGGCCAACGAGGTGCTCTATAATCCCGGAGACAACATTGAGACCGTTTATTTCCCTTGCGGTCCAAGCCTCATCTCCCTGGCGGTGGTCCAAGAAGACGGGCGCGATGTCGAAACGATCATGATCGGGCGGGAAGGCGCGGTCGGCGGGATCGTCAGCTCGGGGCGGCTTCCGGCTTATTGCCGGATCACGGCCCGCTATGGCGGCCCGTTCGTGCGGCTCAGGGTCAGCTATCTTGAGGCAGCCAAGGGACGCTCGCTGACGCTGCGCTCGATTTTTGCCCGCTACGCCGATTGTGTTTTAACCCAGGCGTTCCAGTCGAGCGCCTGCAACGCCGTTCACTCCATCGAGCAGCGCACGGCGAAATGGCTTCTCGCGGCCATGGAAAGGACGGGCGAGCGGGAGGTCGTCCTTAATCACGAACAGCTCGCGGCCTTGCTCGGTGTCGGGCGCAGCTACGCGAGCCGGGTAATCCAGGCTTTCCGGGCGGATGAAATCTTAGAGACCAGGCGCGGCTCGATTGTCGTGCGCGACGAGGAAGCACTGAAGGCGCGCTCATGCACGTGCAATGCGTCAGTCAAGCATCATTTCGAAACGGTGCTGCGCGGCGCTTATCCGGATGAGACATAGTGCAAGGGAGCATTATTGTCCCGCAAGCCGCCGGAGAGATGCGCGCGATCCCACCTTTGTTGCCCTTGGTAATGTCCGCTGTGCCTTTTAGGCGATTTCGCCCTCTGCGGCTATCCCCAAGCCCCTATTTTGTTTTTTCAAAGCGGGGCTTGGAGCGGAGCCGGATCAACAAATTTTGCAAAAATGGAATGGCCGCGGGAGATTTTTTCCGCGCATGGAAATTGCGCCCGCCGTGCTCGCCAATTGCGCCTGCATCCGCCGGGTCTGGCTGGGCTTCCGTCCTGTTCCGGCGAGTTGCCGCATTGGCTTCGCGCGAGTTACTGCAAAGGTAAGGCTTTCCCCTCACCGCGCAGGCCCGGATTTGACTATGGGCCAGCCGTCCCCCATTTTCCGTCCAGCGGCAGGTCGAGGCAGCGCCCAAGCTTTGCCCGGCCGCTTCACATGAATTGCCTGCGGCGAGTCAAGCCCCGCCGCAAAGACGGGATCATTTGATGGGCCAATCGAGAACCGTTGTCATCGTCGAGTCGCCTGCGAAGGCCAAGACCATCACCAAATATCTTGGTAAGGGTTATGAGGTTTACCCCTCTTACGGCCATGTGCGTGACTTGCCGGCAAAAGACGGCTCGGTCGATCCTAGTGACGATTTCGCCGTGCTCTGGGAGGTTGATCCCCAATCGGCGAAGCGCCTTTCGGAAATCGCCAAGGCGGTGAAGAGCGCGGAGCGCGTGATCCTCGCAACCGACCCCGACCGCGAAGGCGAGGCCATTTCATGGCACGTGCTCGAAGTGCTCAAGGCAAAGAAGGCCTTGGGCGCCAAGCCTGTCGAGCGTGTCGTTTTCAATGCGGTGACCAAATCGGCAATCCTCGAAGCGCTCAAGAACCCCCGCGGGATCGATGCCGATCTTGTGGACGCTTATCTTGCCCGCCGCGCGCTCGACTATCTTGTGGGCTTCAATCTCTCGCCCGTGCTGTGGCGCAAGCTCCCCGGCGCGCGTTCGGCCGGCCGCGTCCAATCGGTGGCGCTCCGCCTCGTCTGCGACCGCGAGCTTGAGATCGAAAAATTCGTGCCGCGCGAATATTGGTCGATCGCGGCGCATTTGAAGACGAAGGCGGGCGCGCCCTTCGTGGCAAAGCTCGTTGGGGCCGATGGACAAAAGATTGCCCGGCTCGACGTCGGCGCGGGCGCCGAGGCGGAGGCTTTCAGGGCCGCTCTTGAAGCGGCCAAATTCTCGGTTGCGCGCATTGAGGCAAGGCCTATCAAGCGCACCCCGCCGCCGCCGTTTACGACCTCGACCCTTGAGCAAGAGGCCTCGCGCAAGCTCGGGTTTGCTCCGGCGCTCACGATGCAGATCGCACAGCGCCTCTACGAAGGGGTCGAGATCGAGGGCGAGCTTGTGGGCCTCATCACCTATATGCGCACCGACGGCGTCGATCTTGCCCCGGAAGCGATCGAGGGCGCGCGCAAGGTCGTCGGCCAAGAGTTTGGCAGCGCTTACGTGCCGGAGGCGCCGAGGCGCTACACGGTGAAAGCCAAGAATGCCCAAGAGGCGCATGAGGCGATCCGCCCGACGGATCTTGCCCGCTTGCCGCGCCAGGTGGCGCGCGGCCTCAACCACGCGCAGGCAAAGCTCTATGAGCTCATCTGGAGGCGCACCATCGCAAGCCAAATGGCCTCCGCCGAGATCGAGCGCACTACGGCCGACATTCTGGCCGAGGCAGGCGGGCGCAAGCTCGATTTGCGAGCCACCGGCCAGGTGACCCGGTTCGACGGGTTTCTCAAGCTTTATCAGGAGGGACGCGACGACGAGGAGGACGAAGAGGGCGGCCGGTTGCCGCCGATGGAGGAAGGCCAGGCCCTCTTTAAAGAAAGGATCGACGCCACCCAGCACTTCACCGAGCCGCCGCCGCGCTTCACCGAGGCCACGCTCATCAAACGCATGGAGGAGCTCGGCATTGGCAGACCCTCGACCTACGCCTCAACTCTTGCTCTTTTGCGTGACCGCAATTACGTGCGGCTGGAGAAGAAAAGGCTTCTGCCCGAGGACAAGGGCCGCATCGTCACCGCTTTTTTGGAGAGTTTCTTCACGCGCTATGTGAGCTACGATTTCACCGCCGGGCTTGAGGAGAAGCTCGACCTTGTGTCGAACCATGAGCTTGGGTGGAAGGCGCTGCTGCGCGACTTCTGGACCGATTTTTCTGCCGCCCTTGCAGGAATCAAGGACTTAAGAACAGCGCAAGTGCTCGATAGTCTGAACGAGCTCTTGGGGCCGCATATTTTTCCGCCGAAGGCGGACGGCTCCGAGCCGCGCGCTTGCCCCGCCTGTGGCAGCGGCCAGCTCTCGCTCAAGGTCGGCAAATTCGGCGCCTTTGTTGGCTGCTCCAATTATCCTGAATGCAAGTTCACCCGCGCTCTGGTTGACACAACGGCAGACGGCGAGGCGAGCGCCGAGCGTTCCGGTGCCAGAATTTTGGGCGAAGATCCGGAAACAGGCGAGGAAATCTCCCTGCGGACGGGCCGGTTCGGAGCCTATGTGCAGCGCGGTTCAGGCGAGAAACCCAAGCGCGTCTCGGTTCCGAAATCGATGGACCCCGAGACATTGGTGCTCGAGGAAGCGCTGGGCCTCCTCTCGCTGCCGCGCGAGGTCGCGCGCCACCCTGAGACAAAGGAGCCGATCCTTGCCGGGATTGGCCGCTTTGGCCCCTATGTCCAACACGGCAAGACCTATGCGAGCCTTGGTAAGGATGATGACATCCTGTCGATCGGCGCCAACCGCGCGATCGACCTCATCGCCGCTAAGGAGAGCGGGTTCACGGGGCGGCGCTTTGGCGATGCCGCAAGCGCTCCATCGCGCTCCCTCGGCGAGCACCCGGATGGCGGCGAGGTTGTCATCAAGGCGGGGCGGTACGGGCCTTATATCAAGTACGCCAAGCTCAACGTGACCTTGCCGCGTGATGCTGACCCTACCACCTTAACTCTCGAAGAGGCTTTGGCGCTCATTGCGGCAAAGCAAGCCGGGCAGGAGAGTAAGGGCGCTGCGCAAGAGCGCGTGCTCGGCGAGCACCCCAGGGGCGGAGCGGTTACGGTGCGGCAAGGCCGGTTTGGGCCCTATCTGAGCTATGGCAAGATCAATGCGCCGCTGCGCAGCGGCATTACGCCCGAGACGGTAACCCTGGAAGAAGCTGTCCGATTGATCGACGAGAAGGAAAGCGCCGCGCCGGGAGCGCGGTCAAAGAAGAGCTCTTCGAGCGCAAGGGCCAAGACCAAACCAGCCGCGGCGGCTGCTCCTGCCGCTGAGGCGCCCAAGCAAAAGGCGAAGAGGGCAAAGCGCGCGTGAAACATTCTTCCGGCCGCATCAGGCATAGCGGCCCGGAGCCAGGCCGCGCCGTTGCGGCGGCCGAATTTCCCCTTGGTCCGGGCGAAGAGCGCCTGCCTTCCCGTGCCGAGATTTTGGCCTTCATCGCCCGCGAGCGCGAGGGCCTCGCCGGCCGCGGGAGCGGCAAAATCGGCAAACGGGAGATTGCCCGCGCCTTCAACATCAAGGGCGGGGCGAAGATCGCGCTCAAAAGACTGCTGAAGGACCTCGAAGCGGAGGGTGCGATCGAGCGGCGGGGCAAGATCTTGCATAAGCCGGGCGCCCTTCCTGCCGTCGTTTTGGCCGACTTTAAGCAGCGCGATCCAGATGGCGATCTCATTGCTGAGCCCGCCGAATGGGATGCCGAGGAGCAGGGCCCAGCGCCCGCCATCGCCGTCATATCGAAGGCGGGAGTAAGGCCCGGCCAGCCCGCGCCCGGGCCTGGCGACCGGGCGCTCTTACGTGTCGAACCGCTGCGAGGCGCCGGGCCTGGCGAGCCCGCCTATGCCGGCCGCGTCATTAAGCTCCTCGGCCGGGTAAAGCCCGCCCTTCTGGGGATTTTCCGTGCAAGCCGTGATGGCGGCGGACGGGTCGTGCCGGTGGACAAAAAGCACATCGGCCGCGGCGAGGTGCTGATCGCCCCGGGCGATCGAGGCGAGGCTGTTGATGGTGATCTCGTCTCCGTCGACGTTTTGCGCAGCGGCCGCCTTGGCCTTCCCTCGGCCAAAGTGCGCGAGAGGCTCGGCGCGATCGACACCGAAAAGGCGGTCAGCCTCATTGCGATCCACGCGCATCAAATTCCGCACGTCTTTCCCAAGGAGGCGATTGCCGAGGCGGAGCGGGCGGGACCTGCCGCTATCGAGCGGCGCGAGGATTGGCGCGCGATTCCTTTCGTTACCATCGACCCAGCCGATGCCAAGGATCATGACGATGCCGTCCACGCCGAGCGGGACGCTGATCCCGCCAATCCCGACGGTTTTGTTCTGCGCATCGCCATCGCCGATGTGGCCCTTTATGCAAGGCCCGGCAGCGCGCTCGACCGCGAGGCGGAGGCGCGCGGCAATTCGGTCTATTTTCCGGACCGGGTCGTGCCGATGCTGCCGGAGCGCATCTCAAACGTCCTCTGCTCGCTGCGCCCAAACGAGGACCGCCCCGCGCTTGCCGCCCGTATCGTGATTAATGCCGAGGGGCGGAAGCTGCGCCACAGCTTCCATCGCATAATGATGCGCTCGGCCGCGAAGCTTTCCTACGAGGAAGCGCAAGACGCACTCGCCGGAATAGGCAAGGCCGCATCGCTTCGCGAAAATGTCATTCAGCCGCTCTACGAGGCTTACAGTGCGCTCAAGATTGCCCGCGAGAAGCGCAAGCCGCTCAATCTCGATCTGCCCGAGCGCAAGATCCTTTTGGATGAGGCGGGCAAGGTGAAATCGGTGGTGATCCCGCAGCGGCTCGACTCCCACCGGCTCATTGAGGAGTTCATGATCCTCGCCAATGTCGCGGCGGCAGAGACTCTCGAGGCCAGGGGCCAAGCTTTTATCTACCGCGTGCATGATGAGCCCTCGGTGCAGAAGATTGCGAGCCTTGCCGAGTTTCTGGCTTCAATTGGAATTAAGTTCAGCAAGGGCGAGGTGGTGCGGGCGGCGCAATTCAACGGGATCCTTTCCCGCGTCAGGGGCAGCGAGAACGAGCATCTCGTCAACGAGATCGTTCTGCGGACGCAGGCGCAGGCCGAATATGCGGCTGAGAACTACGGCCATTTCGGCCTCAATCTGCCGCGCTACGCCCATTTCACCTCGCCGATCCGCCGCTATGCCGATCTCGTCGTGCACCGGGCTCTAATCTCCGCCCTCGGCCTTGGGCCAGACGGCCTTGGCGGCGTTTCAAAAGGCGAGCTCGCGGAGGTTGCGGCCAAAATCTCGGCGGCCGAGCGGCGCGCAATGGCCGCCGAACGCGAGACGGCGGAGCGCCTCATTGCCGCCCATCTGGCAGACCGCATTGGGGCAACGTTCCAAGGCCGCATTTCGGGCGCTGTCTCAGCCGGCCTCTTCGTCACGCTGGAGGAGACCGGCGCCGACGGTTTCATCCCCGCCGCTTCGCTAGGCGATGACTATTTCCGCCACGATCCAGCCCGCCATGCGCTCGTTGGCGCGCGCACGGGCCAAGTTCACCGCCTCGGCGACATTGTCACGGTGAGGCTCATCGAGGCGGCGCCGCTCGCGGGCGCATTGCGCTTCGAGCTCCTAAGCGAAACGGAGCCGCGCCATGCGCGCCGCGCAAGGGGGGTGCGCGCGCGGCCAAACCCCGCATCGCACAATTCCCGCAACTCTGGTAGGAAAACCGCACACCGTTAAAGCGTTGTTTGCGACCTTGCGCCGCCTTGCCAGCGAGCGGAGGCGGAAGGAGTTGCTTAATGTCTTCATCTGCAATCGAAGCCCGAGCCCTCGGCGGCGTACCGCAAAACGGGGTCTTGCTGGAAAAGCGCGAGCCCTGGCCTGCCATTACCAAAGGATTTCGCGGATATTGCCCTGCCTGCGGCAAAGGCAAGATGTTCTGGGCTTATCTCAAGGTCAATGATACGTGCCCCGAATGCGGCGAGGAGCTGCATCATCACCGGGCCGACGATTTCCCGCCTTACCTCACGATCGTGATTGCCGGCCACGTCGTCGGGACCCTGCTGCTGCTTACGGAAGAGCTTTGGCCCGAGGCGCCCATTTGGCTGCACGCTGCCATCTGGCCAACCCTGATTCTTGTCCTTTCCCTTTGGCTTTTGCCGGTGATCAAAGGCGCGGTCGTCGCGTATCAATGGGCCTTGAGGATGCACGGCTTTGAAACCGCCGGGCAGCCAAAGGCCAAGAGCCAGAGCGGACAGTGAGCGCTGCGGCCGATCTCCCGAGCACGGGCACGCCCCTCTCACCGCGGGGCGTTCTTTTGGCACTGGCTTCCGCCATCACTTCGATCACGATCGTCGGGATCGGCCTTTCCCTGAGCTTCCCGCTCTTGGCGCTCCGGCTCGACGAGCAGGGCTACAGTGCCCGCGCAATCGGGTTAAATTCGACCGCAGGCGGGCTAGCGATCCTCTTCGGGGCCGCCCTTGTCCCGGCGCTTGCCCACCGGGCAGGCGTTAAGCGCCTCTTGCTCTATTCGCTCCTTGCAGGCGCGCTCAGCCTTGCCGCATTTGCCGCGACCAGCGGATACTGGACCTGGCTCCTCATTCGGATGATCTTTGGCGCCGCGCTCACCGCTCTTTTTGTCACCAGCGAATATTGGATCAATGCCGCCGCTCCGCCGCGGCAGCGCGGCTTTGTGCTTGGGTTTTATGTGACGAGCCTTGCTGCTGGTTTTGCCGCTGGGCCTCTGATTTTGGGTTTCGCCGGGACAACGGGCAACGGGCCCTTCATCGCGGCAATTGCGCTCTTCGCCCTCGCGGCCGCACCCATCGCGTTTTGGAGCGGCGCTATACCCGACATGGAGAGCGCGCCAAAACTTCCGGCACTTGCCATCCTGACGGGCGTTCCTGCCGCCGCTTTTGCGGGGCTGCTCCATGGCGCGATCGAAAGCGCAAGCCTCGGCCTTTTGCCCATTTACGCGGTCCGTGCGGGCGAGAGCCCTGAGACTGGGGCTTTCTTCGTTGCCCTCTTTTCGCTGGGCAACGTGGTCTTCCAAATCCCTATCGGCTTCGCCTCCGACCGGATGGAGCGCGGCAGGATCTTGGGGTGGCTTGCCGCTCTGAGCCTTAGCGGGGCGGCGGCGCTTGCTTTCGCGGGTCCCGCTCGTTTCGTTCTCTTCTGTTTCCTGCTTGTTCTCTGGGGCGGCATAGCGGGAAGTCTCTATGCCGTTGGGCTTGCCTACCTTGGTGCGCGCTACGCTGGGGCCGATCTCGCGAGCGCTAACGCTGCTTTCGTCATGCTGTATGCGCTTGGAATGCTCGTTGGGCCGCCGGTCGCGGGCCTCGGCATGGACCTTCTGCCGCCAGATGGCCTTTTCTTTGCTGCTGCCCTGATGGCCGCGCCTTACACTTTATTCTTTATTCTGCGCAACGCGCGCCGTACTGCGCAGGCCGCCTGTTAGCCGCGTAGCCATCTCGCGGCTTGGGCGCTATGGTGCTCCCGCCAAGGCCGAAGCCGTTCCGGCTTGCATGAGATCATGACAGAGCAAACACATTTCGGTTTTTCCCGCGTCCCGCTCAAAGAAAAGCAAGCGCGGGTCGATGAGGTCTTCGACAAGGTCGCCTTCCGCTACGACCTCATGAACGATCTGATGTCCGGCGGACTCCACCGGATCTGGAAGGACATTTTCGCGAGCAAAATCAGGCCGCCGAAGAAAGCGCGCTTCCGGCATCTCGATGTTGCGGGCGGCACGGGCGATATCGCGTTCCGGGTCGCGGATGCCGGCTCGGCCCTAACGGATGTCATCGCCCTCGACATCAATTCCTCAATGCTCGAGGAGGGGCGGCGGCGAGCCGCCAAACGCCATTGGGACTCGCGGCTTCATTTCGTCGAGGCCAATGCGGAGGAGCTGCCTTTCGCAAGCGGCAGTTTCGACGCCTATACGATTGCGTTCGGCATTCGCAACGTGCCGCGTATCGAGCGTGCGCTGGCCGAGGCCTGCCGGGTCCTGCGCCGGGGCGGCAGATTTCTCTGCCTCGAATTCTCGAATGTCGATGTGCCTCTCCTTGACCGGCTTTATGAAGCCTACTCGTTTCATGTCATCCCATTGATGGGAAGGCTCGTTGCGGGCGACGAGGAGCCCTATCGCTATCTCGTCGAATCGATTGCCAAATTTCCCGAGGCGGAAAGGTTCTGCGCAAAAATTGCCGGGGCGGGGTTTGCCCGCGCGTCCTTCACCCGGCTCTCGGGCGGGATCGTCGCTATTCATTCCGGCTGGAAGCTCTAGACGTGAATCGGGCAGCCGGAGTGGGGAGTAGACTTTGGTTCTCGCCCGGTGGCATGAGGAGCCTCCTTTTAAGAGACGCCCTGCCGCCCGCCAGCATCGCCGCATCTGGTGCAATGCGCTGGCCGGGGCTCCCCGTGCCCGCCTAGACTTAGGACCGGAATTCCTTGTTTTTCGCCTTCGGCTCTCTCTTGCGGCTCGCGCGTGCGGGCTTCGTGCTCGCCCGGGCGGGCGTCTTTAGCGACATTGATCCCTCGACCCTGCCCCCAGGCGCGCGGCTGCCGCTGGCGCTCGCGAGGCTTCTGGCGAGAAAGAAAAAAACCTCGCCTCGAAGGGGCCAAAAGGCCTCCGGTTTCGCAAATCTCCCGGCGGCGGTCAGCAGACTCGGCCCTTCCTATGTGAAGCTTGGCCAGTTTCTCGCCACGCGGCCCGATATCGTCGGAGTTGCTGCCGCTCGCGAGCTCGAATTCCTGCAAGACCGGATGGAGCCCTTCCCGCGCACCACGGCCATTGCGATGATCGAATCCGCTCTTGGCGTGCCCCTCAAAGGACTCTTTGCGAGCTTCGGCGAGCCGGTCGCCGCTGCTTCGATTGCTCAGGTCCACCGCGCACGCGTTATGAATGACGACGGCGAGCGCGAGGTCGCCGTCAAGGTTCTCCGGCCTGGAATCGAGCCGCGCTTCCGCCGCGATCTCGGCGACATGTATTTTGCCGCGCGGCTTGCCGAGCGCTGGTCGAGCGAGGCGCGCCGCCTCAAGCTCATCGAGGTCGTCGATACGCTCGCCCGCACCGTCAGAATGGAGATGGACTTCCGGCTTGAGGCAGCGGCGGCCTCGGAATTTGCCGAGAACACGGAGCATGAGGAGGACTTCCGTGTTCCCAGTATCGATTGGGACCGGACAACGAAAGAGGTCTTGACGCTCGAATGGGTCGAGGGAACGCCCCTTTCGGACACCAAGGCGCTCGCCGCCAAAGGGTATGACCTGCCGGATCTCGCCCGCAGAATCATGCAGTTCTTCCTGCGCACGGCGCTGCGGGACGGGTTTTTCCACGCCGACATGCATCAGGGCAATTTGTTCGTCGATGCCGCAGGCCGCCTCACCGCAGTCGACTTCGGCATCATGGGCCGCCTTGGGCTAAAAGAGCGCCGGTTTCTTGCCGAGATCCTATATGGCTTCATCAAGCGCGATTACCGGCGCGTAGCCGAAGTCCATTTCGAGGCGGGTTATGTGCCACGGGTGCATCGGATCGAGGATTTCGCCCAGGCGCTCCGGGCGATCGGCGAGCCCATTCACGCAAGGCCCGCCGATCAGATCTCGATGGCAAAGCTCCTCGGCCTCCTCTTCGAGGTGACCGCCCTCTTTGACATGAAGACAAGGACCGAGCTCGTCTTGCTGCAAAAGACCATGGTCGTCACCGAGGGGGTTGCGCGCATGCTCGATCCCAAGATCGATATCTGGACGACATCGGAGCCCGTCGCCGCCGCATGGATTGCCGAGAACCTGGGGCCTGCCGGTAAACTGCAGGATGCAGCGCGCGCCGCTTCGATGCTCGCGCGCGCCGCCCGGAATCTGCCATCCTCGCTTTCGCGCGGCGAGACTATCCTTGCGAGCCTCGAGTTGATGGCCGAGCATGGCTTGGAGCTTTCGGAGACGGCAATCACCAAAATCGGCGAAGCTCAGGCGCGCGGCAGGCGCCTTGGCGACGTTGCGCTCTGGGTACTGGCCATAACCGGCCTCCTTCTGCTGCTGCGCTAGAGGCAAGGCCGTGCGCCAGCGCAAGAGAGTTGCAAAGCATCGCCTGGCTTGCCGCTCAAGGCAAGAAACTGCATCACGCACACTTGTGGGCTTTTTCGCGCATAAGGTGCATCGGGCGGAGGAACCATCCGGGGTCGCCGCGGTTGCCCTTCGTCACCGTCTGCGAGGAACCTTCCGATGCGCTCCTATCTAATTGCAGCCGTTGCCGCAGCGGCCCTACTTTCCACGGCACCGAGTGTCGCTTTCGCGCAGGAGCTCGAGATCGGTCCGGGCGGCGTCCACGTCGAGCCCTATCATCACGGACCCTATTATCACGGCAGATCGGTCTCACGCGGACACTGCGAAGAGCTGCGCCAAGCCTGCCTGCACAAAGAAGAGCTCGGCGAGGAGGGCATGGGCAATTGCCGGCGCTACCGCCACTTCTGCCGGGGGTACTAGCCTGTCCCTACTGAAATTGCGCGGGATAGGGAGGCCGCAATGGCCAAGTCAAATGCAAGATCCGCCGCAAAGGTCTTGGCCCGGAGGGCCAAAACCGATCCTATGTCGTTTCTCTTTTTGTTTTGCACGGTGGTGATGCTTGGAAGCGTCGTTCGCATGTGGGCTCACGGGGCGGAGATTTGCGATGTTCTTGGCGCTTCGCGGGGCCTTGGCATCCTGGGCGCGGTCACAGGCGCGGCGCTCATCGTCAGCTGGTGGGTGAATACCGGCAATGAATAATACCGGGCGCTGGCGGGCAGTGGCTGACACGGCAATTCGCTGTGCTCCGGGGCCTTGCAAAAATCGCCGGATGGTGTAGGGAGCCGCTCGACCGGAACCACCCTACGGCCCTCATGGAATCTTACTTGTGGCCCGCCGGCATAAAAACCGGGGTGTCCCCTTTGCCCTTTCCTTCCGGCCGGAGGAAAGCCGGAACCTGATCGGTGCTGCGCCGCTCGGCTTTGCCTGAGCGCGGCTTACGCCCGCAAACGCCCGGGGGACAATTTCATGACCTACGTCGTCGTCGAAAATTGCATCAAATGCAAGTACATGGACTGCGTCGAAGTTTGCCCCGTCGATTGTTTCTATGAGGGCGAGAACATGCTGGTCATTCATCCCGACGAATGCATCGACTGCGGCGTTTGCGAACCTGAATGCCCGGCGGAGGCCATCAAGCCCGATACAGAGCCAGGGCTCGAGCAATGGCTAAAACTTAATGCCGAGATGGCCAAGTCGTGGCCGAACGTAACGATTAAGCGCGAGCCGCCTCCGGACGCCAAGAAGTTTGACGGCATGCCTGGCAAATTCGACGCTCACTTCTCGCCGAATCCGGGTCAAGGCGACTAGCTGCGGTTGAGGCTGTGGACAGTCAAGGCAAAAGCGGGTCTCGCCGATAGTCTGGCTGCCCGGCGGTGCAGCATACCTTTTGATTTTTGCTCTTTTTTGTGTCAAAATATATTTATTCGGGCTGGCCTGGGCGGCAATTTGGCTGGCCTTTCGCCTCTCGTTAGCTTTCTTGGCGCCGGGATAAGCGCGCTGTTGGACCGGTGTCCGAAGAGCCCTCAGCTCGCGGGTCTGGGTAAACAGATGATCATCGCTTAGGCGCGCCCCGCGCAGCCTCTCTCGAGGGCCGGAATGCAGTTCCTCAAAGGCGGAAGCCTTTCCGCCGCGATTAGAGCCGCCCCGTCTCCAAAGCGGGGCAGGAAGAAGGAGCACGCTGGTTATGGCGTCTGTCAAGAAAACCGCGCGATCGGCTAAGGCAAAGCAAACGAAGCGATCGGGAACCGCAAAGGCAAAAAGTTCCAAACGGCTTTCCGCCGCTAAGGCGAAGTCGGCAGCCGCGCGCGCGGCTGCAAAGAGGCTCGCATCGGGCAGGTCTAGCCGGGGTTCTGGCGCGCGGACTTCCGCGGCGAGGGCGCCGGCACGCCGGACGGGGAGGAAAAAAGCTTCGGCAGGAGCTGCCTCCGCGGCTTCCCCGCGTGCCGGCAAGACGGCGCAGGCCAAGGCGGAAACCCGGGCCGCGGCACCAGCAAGGCGTTCCGCAAAACCGGCATCGAGCGCGGTGAAGGTGAAGAAAGCTACAGGTAAAACCGCGGCTCCGAAGGGAGCCGCAGCGGAAGCGAAGCTTTCCCAGGCGGCACCGCAACCGCAAGCCGCCGTCCGGCAATCCGGCGCGATGGCAGAGGCTAAGCCAGCCATCACCGGTGCCGCAACTTTGGAAAAGACTGGGTCTGCCCCTCAAAGCGAGGCGGTGGCCCCCGCCCGTGATCCTCAAAAACAAGCGGTAGAGAAGAATTTGAGAGAAGAGACAGTGCTCGTTGAGGAAAGGAATAGCCAAACAGTTCAGGACCAGGGCGGGAGCATCCCAAGCCCGAGACACGGGTCCAATCCGCGGCAGGCCTTTTCCACGGCCGCGCTCAAGGCAGGGCACGATGCCGCGAGCACAGGCCGCCCCGCAGCCGCTGCTGGGCCGGTCCCGCCGGCAAAGGCAAATTCCGTCCCGAAACCGCCTGCAGCCGAGGTCAAGGGAAACGCGAAGGCGGCTGCGCCGGGGCAGAAGACGCCTAAGGTTAGCAGCGGACCGCGGCAAGCTTTCGCTGTGAACGAATTCGTCGTCTATCCCGCGCATGGCGTCGGACAAATTGTCGCCATCGAAGAGCAAGAGGTGGCGGGCTTCAGGCTGGAGCTCTACGTGTTGAGCTTCATTAAGGACAAGATGATCTTGAAGGTGCCGACGGCGAAAGCCGTGAGCGCTGGTATGCGCAAGATCGCGGACACAGTGACTGTCAAAGCGGCCCTCAATACGCTTGCGGGCCGGGCACGCATCAAACGCGCCATGTGGTCGCGCCGCGCGCAAGAATATGAAGCCAAAATCAACTCTGGCGATTTGAATGCGATCGCCGAGGTGGTGCGGGATCTCTATCGTTCCGAAACCCAGCCCGAGCAGTCCTATTCCGAGCGCCAGCTTTACGAGGCAGCTCTCGACCGGCTCTCACGCGAGATCGTGGTTGTCCAGGATCTCACCGAGACCGAGTCCTTGAAGATGATCGAGGCTCATCTGCAAAAAGGCCCGCGCCGCAAGAAAGACGAGGCGGGCGAGGCCGAGGCCGCGGAGAGCGCGGAGCCGGTTGCGGACGAAGCCGATATCGAAGAGGCGGCGTAACGCCGCAGTCGGCTTCGTGTGACTGGGGACCGGACTTGAAAGTGCGAAGGCCGCCGGAGTGCGCCTGCTGGGCCGGTTCTTCAGAGCTGCGCCGAGGTCAAGGTGCGCTCTCTTGAACGCGGAGCGGTTAGCGCCATATCCGAAAAGAGCGGACAAGCCGGGCAGCTGCCGATCTGCATCAGCGGAGTCGGTTGTGCTCTGGGCTCTGGCCTGTCTGCGATTGGCGCGGCCGTGCGAGGGTGAGCGCGGCGCTTGAGTTGGAAGGGGGCCGCTTCATGCTGAACGTGAACAGTCCACGTCCGATCCTTACCGACGAGCAGCTTGCGAATCTTGGCGGCGGGCGGCTGGCTTATTTGCGGCCCATCCGCTCGGAGGACCTCGGCCGTTTCTTCCCCGCGGCGCCCCCGGTCGAGCCGGGGCTGCAGCTCTTTGCCCTGCTTGCGGCTGACGGCACGCCCATTCTCATTACCGATTCCCGTGATGCTGCCGTCGCCAATGCTAGGCGGCAATCGCTCGAAATGGTTAGCTTGCATTGAACCCTTGCGCCGGAGGCGCCGCAGTCAGATGGCAAAATCCGGTCCCGGCGTCTTCTCTTGCTCGTAAAGCCTCAAATCCTCGGCCCGGCGGCAAATATCGTCAATTGTTATCCTCTCAAGCTCGGCCAAAAAAGCCTTGCCCGCGACTGCTATCGCTGGCGCCACCACGTCACGAACGATGGGGCAATTGACCGTTCCGCCCGTTTCATTTTGCCCTGAGACTGCCCGCAGCACCGAGCCTGCCGTAATCCGGCGCCGTTCGCGCGCGAGCTCATAGCCTCCGCGCGGGCCCCTCACTCCTCTCAAGATGTTGGCGTGGACGAGGCTTTGCAGCATGGCCTCGAGATGACGCGGCGGAAGCCCGAGCCGGGCTGCAAGCGCCTTCGCAGCGGCGGGTGCGGCGCGCGCATGGATCGCGATATCGGCGACCGCCGCCAGTGCAAGATAGCCGCGGCGCGAGAGCAGGATCACGGCGCAGCGCTCCCCCGGCCAATCTGGCCAGTCGAGCCAAAGCCGCCGCTCGCCCGGGCCGTTGCTGAAAGCTCAAACGTCTCGGCGAGATCTGCTCTTACGAAGGGCGCGACGACAAGCTGAGCGATTCGCGCTCCTCTCACGATCTCGAAACGCCGTCCGCCGAGATTGATAAGCAGCACCATGATCTCTCCGCGGTAATCGGAATCGATCGTTCCAGGGGCGTTGAGAACGGTGATGCCATAATCTCTGGCAAGGCCTGACCGTGGCCTGATCTGCCCCTCGTAACCCTGGGGCAGGGCGACCGCGATGCCGGTCCCAACGAGGAGCCTCTCAGCAGGTTCGATCACCAGCGCCTCCCCGCCCGGTACGGCCGCGAAGAGGTCGAGGCCGGCGGCGCCCGAGCTGTGATACGCAGGCAGCGGCAAGCCCTCGCCATGCGGCAGCCTCATGACTTCGAGCTTGAGAGGCGGCGCGTTCACTGTTCCTTTCCCGCAAGCATGGCGGCGAGCAGCGCGATCAGGCGCTTGGCGAGATCCTGTTTGCTCATGCGCGGCAAGAACTCTTTGCCCTCTTTGGTCAAAATCACGGCCTGGTTGCTGGTTGCGCCGAATACGCCGCCCGCAATGTCGTTGGCGACGATCACGTCGCAACCCTTTTGGGCAAGCTTTTCTTCGGCGTTCTCGATGAGCCTTGCGCTCTCCGCCGCGAAGCCCGCAACAAGCGCAGGACGGCCGCGCCCGCGCTTGCCCACGCAGGCCAGGATATCCGGATTTTGGACCAGAGTGAGCGAGAGATTCTGGCCAGGGGCCCTCTTGAGTTTGACGGACGCAGGTTCGGCCACGCGCCAATCGGCGACGGCAGCAACCCCGATAAAGATGTCCGCGGGCAGGGCGGCCTCGACTTCCTTCAACATATCCCGCGCCGTTTCCACGTGAATGGCAGTTACGCCATCCGGATCGGCGAGCGCGACTGGGCCGGAAATCAGGACTACCTCGGCCCCGGCCGCAGCCGCCGCGGCGGCGATTGCATGGCCTTGCCTGCCGGAGGAGCGATTGGCGATGAAGCGCACCGGGTCGATCGGCTCATGCGTTGGCCCCGAGGTTACAATGACGCGGCGGGAGGCAAGAAGCCGCGCCGGGGGCGAGCGAGGCCCCTGTGGCAGGGCAATGCGCGTCTCGCCCTCCAGCGCCTGCTCGATGGCGGTGATAATTGCGGCCGGCTCGCTCATCCGGCCAGGCCCATATTCGCCGCAGGCCATCTCGCCCTCCTCTGGCCCAACGAAGAGCACGCCATCCTCTTGCAGCAGCGAAACGTTACGCTGCGTCGATGGATGAAGCCACATTCGCACGTTCATCGCCGGGGCAAGGAGGATTTTCTTATCCGTGGCAAGCAAGAGCGTGGAGGCGAGATCGCCAGCAAGCCCATGCGCCATCTTCGCGAGCAGGTCGGCCGTCGCGGGGGCAGCGACAATGAGATCGGCGTCGCGCGAAAGCTCGATGTGGCCCATCGTCTGGTCGTTCGTCAGAGCGAAAAGATCGCTGTAAACGGCGCTGCCAGCGAGGCTTTCGGCGGAGAGCTTGGTGATGAAACGCTCTGCCGCCCCGGTCATGACCACCCGCACGAAAATATCCCTCTCGCGCAAGCGGCGAATAAGTTCGAGCGCCTTATAGGCGGCGATGCCGCCGCCGATGACGAGAAGGATTCGCTTTTGAGGACCAGCCGGGCTCACGCTCGATCTCCAGCTAAGCCGCGCCGCGCAGGCCTCAGGCGGGCATATTGAACATTGGCTTTCACAAATATTGGCAACACCGTGAGACCGTACCCGATGAGCGGCGGCGGCGCCGGTATCACTTCTAACAGTTCCGTTGCAACAGGTGCAGAGCTGCGGATTTCAAGCGTTCTCGTGTGCTGCCTCGGCTGCGCTTACTTTCGGAGCCGCCCATTCGCCGCCAAAAAAGACGCGGCCGTGGCAAATTGGTCATATTGCCGCGCCGATTCCTCCATTACAAAGATCTGGCTTGGCCATTTTGGTTTCGATTCGGTTTAGAGATGCCCCATTACACGCGCCGCACTCTCGTTACTGGAGCTTCGGCGGCTGCAGCAGCCGCCCTTGCGGGTTGCACGAGCACGAATCCCAATCCTTCTATCGAGGCCTCTGCCCTCCCGCCCCCTGTCGAGCCCGCGCCTCCGGTGCCGCCCCAAATGGCTCCGGCCGAGGCCGAGCTTAATTACAGCGAAATTTACGGTGAGATGAAGGGCGAGCCGTTTCCGGTGCCCGCCGTCAAGGTCTCGCAGATCAATCCCGCCTTTTTGCGCAAGAACGTCGCCTATCCGGGCAAGGAAGCGCCCGGCACCATCGTGATCGACCCAGCCAATCATTATCTCTACCACGTTGAAGAGGGCGGCCGGGCAACCCGTTACGGCGTCGGTGTCGGGCGGGAAGGGTTCGTCTGGTCTGGCGAAGCCAATATCAAGAGCAAGCAAGAATGGCCGGATTGGTACCCGCCAAAAGAAATGCTGGTGCGCAGGCCCGAGCTCAACAAGATGATGGTCAAGCTCCAAAGCGGAGTTGGCATGCACGGCGGGCCGGGAAATCCGCTCGGCGCGCGGGCGATGTATCTTTGGCAAGGCAATCAAGACACGCTTTTTCGGATTCATGGCACCATCGAGCCATGGACAATCGGCCAGAGCGTCTCGTCCGGCTGCATCCGGATGATCAATCAGGATGTCATACATCTTTACGACCGCACGCCCGTCGGCACCAAAGTGGTGGTGCTCGGTTCTCCGAATGCTCAGCCCGTTAAGATTGCGCACGGCTAAGGTCTATTTTTGACAGCGGGGGCAATAGAAGGTCGAGCGGCCCCCTTGGACTATCCTGCGCACGCGCGCCCCGCAGCATGGGCAAGGTGTTCCCTCCCGGTCATAAACCCGGAAAGCGTGCTGAAAATAGCCAAGCCGGCCATCCGGTCTTCGGTGATCGCGCAGGGATGAGCCTCCCGCCGCAATCGCATCGGCGACAACATCCCGGATAGCCCCGGCCAGGCCGTGCGCCCTCGCGTTCGGGGCTCCCGTCTTGCCGGCAAGGCTCGAGGCGGCACGGAGCGGCGAAAGGCCAGCGCGGTGGAGCGCCTCGCAGACATAGATATTGCCAAGGCCGGCGATGAGCGACTGATCGAGAAGGGCGGCCTTGAGCGAGGTCCGCTTGTTCGCAAAGCGTCTTGCCAGCGCCGCGCCATCGAGCTCATCCCCGAGCGGCTCAAGGCCGATTGTTGCAAAAAGCGGATGTGCGGCAAGATCAGCGCCCGCAATCAGCTGCATGAAGCCGAAACGGCGGGGGTCGTTATAGGTGACGCGCGTGCCGGTCGAAAGGTCGAAAGCGACGTGATCATGAGACCCGCGATTCGAGGGGCGGGCGGTCTCCTCGACCCGGAAGGATCCCGACATGCCAAGGTGCATAACGAGAACCTCGGCGCTGTCGAGATCGGCAAGGAGATATTTTGCGCGCCGCCGCAGCGCCTTGATCAGCCTCCCGGCGAGGCGCTCGGCAAAGCGCTCGGGAAAGGGGAAACGCAGGTCGGGCCGCCGTTGCTCGACCCCCACAACCCTTGCGCCGACCAGCGCAGGTTCGAGGCCGCGGCGGACGGTTTCGACTTCGGGCAGCTCGGGCATGGCCTTGCGTTGTTCTGCCTTGGTGTCACAGTTACGCCGCAATTGCACTTTTGCTCAAAGGCATAGACGCCGATGCGGTATTAGTCCCTTATGGCCGAAATCTTATCTTATGCTGGCGCTCTTTGGTGGAGCGCCGCCTTCGTTATTCTCTTGGCGACTATCATCTGCGGCCTCGCGCAGCCCCTTGTCCAGCGCCGCCGCGCGCGGCGCAAGGACCAGCCGCCCGTTTCGGCCATTCTCCCCGTCAAGCTGCTCAACGGCGGCTTCGAGACTGCCCAAGGGTCGCTATTCGCCCAAGACTACCCGGAGTACGAGGTGCTCATCAGCGCCGCCGAGACGGAATCCGCCGCCCTTGCAGCCGCGCGCAAAATCGCCGCCGCCCATCCCGCAAGATCAAGCCGTTTTTTCCATTCGGCCGCCTCGAGCGCGGTCAGCCCGAAGCTCAACAATCTGGCGGCTCCGCTCGCTGCCGTGCAGTATGATCTCATCCTGACCAAGGATTCCAACATCACGCTCGGGCAAAGCGCGCTCGCAAGCTTTGTGCAGAATTTGACCGCAGATGCCGGGCTCGTGTGCGCCGTGCCGGTTGCGGTGCGGCCGGAAAATCTCGCGGGCCGGGTCGAAGCCTGCCTCATCAACGGCCACGCGCGGCTGTTGCTCGCCGCTTCCGTCCTCGGGATTGGCTTCGGCGTCGGCAAGGCCATGCTCTTCCGGCGAAGCGATCTTGAAAGAGCAGGCGGGATTGCGGCCTTGAGCCACATGCTTGCCGAGGACACCGCGCTTTCCATGCTGCTCGCCCGCCAAGGCCTTAAAACCGTCTTCTCGTATCAAACGGCCGCTCAGGAAACTGGCGCGCCGGGGTTTGCCGAGATCTATGCCAGGCAGCTGCGCTGGAGCGTGATCAGGCGCGCCAACGAGCGCTTTACTTATCCGCTCGAGCCGGTGGCAAGCCCGCTTCCGGCGGCTGTGGCAGGGGCCTTAGCGGCACCGCTTGTGTCCTGTCCGGCCTCTGCCGCTTTCCTCCTCACTCTCCTTGTTTGGTTTTGCGCCGGCGAAGCGTTTGCCCTGGCTAAGAAATGGGAGGTTTCGCTTTGGGACCCGCTTGCTTTCCTTGGCCGCGAAATTCTTGCTCTCGCCACGTGGACCCACGCCTTTTTCACCTATGAGGTCGAATGGGGAAAGGTGCGCTTCGATGCGCGCTGCGGCGCGCAGCGGCGGGATGGTTCAGCCGCGGGAAGCCTTGAAGCCGCGGGCCTCGCTGGCCCGCCGCCCCGGCGTGAGGTAAACGAGGCCTCGACGAAAGCCGTGTAGGAGGTGTGCATGGCCCGGCCAGAGAGCGCCGCTGGCATGAGCTTGCTCACCCGAGGCAATCTTGGCCGCAGAGTCTCACTGGCATAAGATGAAGGCGCTCATAGACTTGGCTTGATCGGCAAGATCTTCGGGCCTGAGAGGCGCTGAGGAAGAGGTAGAATCATATTTGGTCCGGTTCGACTCTAAGAAGCCGGCAATGATCGCACTTTTGAGCGCGAAGTTCACGTTCTGCGGCAAGTCGCCGCTGGCCGCCGCAATCTTTAGCGCGTTGAGCTTTAAGGTCACGATGCCGATAAGGTTGCCGCTTTGGTCGAGCAGCGGGCCGCCGCTGTTGCCCGCCTGCACCGGGGCAGAAATCTGCACATACCGGGTGTCATCCTCAAGCCCGGCAAGAGCCGTGACATTGCCGGTGGTGAAATTGCCGCTCGATGAGAGGACATCGGCGTGCGGATAGCCGAAGGCCGCGACCGTCTCGCCGAGGCGCACGCCTGGCCGTAATGTGGCGGTCCTCGCGGGCTTTAGATTCGTCGAGAGAAGCGCCAAGTCGTTGATGGCATCACGCGCGATGAGGCGGGCTTCTGCCGGCGGCGCTTGGTCTGCAAAGACCCGGAAGGAGTCGCAATCCTTAATCACATGATTGTTCGTAAGCACCACTCCTGCGCGATTTACAAAAACTCCCGAGCCCGAAGACAACTTGACTCTGGGTCCTGCTGGCCCCGCTGAGCTGTTGGAGCGGCGCTCCGGTAATGGACTCTCCCGGGGCGGCTCGAAATTGCGCGCGACCTTTGGCGGAGCGGACTCTTCAAACCGCGGCACCGCGATCATCGGGGTGCCGAGCATCTGATGGGCGAGCGAGGCGGATACGAGCGTGACGATGCGCGTGCCGTACAAGGGCGGGAGCCGCCAGGCGGTGGTGGCCGATACGCTCGGAGCCTCCCCAGACCCCAATGAAAAGCCGGAGCGCAGGAAGACCATTTGAAGGGCAGCCGCAGTTCTCTATTAGCTTTGCGAGGCCGGGCTAGCTATAGATCGGATACGGTCTGCGCTTGTGGCCCGCCGTCTGCGGGGCTGGCACGGCGAAACTTGAATGCAACAGGTGCTCTTGTCCCGAAAGCCAGCGGCAGGCCCGCCCGAGCCGGGTCTTGCCGGGAAGGTTGCTTTTCTCAGCGAGCCGAAGACTTACGGCTCACCGGCGGGCGGAGTCGTGCGGCGGGAGACTCACATGTCGTGGGTCTTTCTTGCTGGCGAGCGCGTCTATAAGCTCAAGAAGCCGGTTCGGTTTGCCTATCTGGATTTTTCGACTCTGGCCCGCCGCGAGGCGGCATGCCGGGCCGAGGTCAAATTAAACCGCAGGCTCGCGCCCGACGTTTATCTCGAGGCAGTCCCCCTCGTTTGGTCGCCGCGCGGGTTCAGCATCGGCGGCGCAGGTGAGGCCGCCGATTGGCTCGTCGTCATGCGCCGGCTTGGCGAGGACGGCACACTGGAGCAAAAGCTCCTTGATGGGCGCGCACGCTCCGAGGATCTCGAAAGGCTTTTTTGCACCCTCAGCCGCTTCTACCGCCACGCGGGGCGCGTGCATATTGCGCCGGCGCAGCATATTGCGGATTGGCGGCGCAATCTGCGGGAGAACAATCGGGTTTTGAGCGGCGCCTCGCTCCCTATCCCCCCGGGCCTTGCGCGCCGGATTCAAAGCGTGCAGCGACGTTTCATCGAAGAGAGATCAGGTCTGCTTGCTGCCCGCGCGCGGGAAAATTGCATTGTGGATGGCCATGGCGATCTACGCCCAGAGCACATCTGGCTCGATCATATGATTCGCATCATCGATTGCCTTGAGTTCAATGCCAAGCTGCGGGCGATCGATCCGCTCGACGAAATTGCGTTCTTGACTGTCGAAAGCGACCGGCTGGGGGCTCACTGGGCCGGGAGCTACTTGCAGCGCCGTATCCTGGCCAAGTGGGGCGATCACAACGGACGCGAGCTTTTTTGCTTTTACCGGTGCTACCGCGCGTCGCTGCGCGCACGCTTGGCCATTGCCCATCTTGCAGAGCCAAACCCACGCACGCCGGAGAAATGGCTTCCCCTCGCAAAGCACTATTTGCAAATCGCCGTCAAAGACGCCCTGCTGTTGGAGCAGATGCTCAATAGGCGAGGAATTCCTCAAAGCCGCCGCCGGAATGCAAACGCCGGATTGATTCGGCGAGAAGCTCCGCGCACGGCAGCACATCGAGCTTAGCGAGCGCGCCGTGCGGCAGCCGGGAAGCCGGAACGGCGTCGGTGACGGCAAAGCGGTCAATCGCGGGATCGGCGATCACCTCGGCAGCGCCAGGCATGAAAAGCCCATGTGTCGCAAGGGCGATAATCCGCCGGGCGCCAGCCTTTCGCGCGGCGCGGGCGGCGCGCAAAAGCGTGCCTCCAGTGCTGATAAGATCATCAATAATGAGCACCGTTCTATCCGCAACATCACCCGCCAATATATCTCCGCTGACCACGCCGGCGCTCCGGTGCTTATCGGCAATTCCTTTGGCGACGGGGCGCTTCAGCGCCGCTTCGAGCGCCTCGCGGAAAATCTCTGCGCGTTTGACGCCGCCGGGATCGGGAGAGAGGACGCAAAGGCGCGCATCATTCAGAGCCTTCGCATGTTCGACGAATAAGGGCGCGGCGGTGAGCGCCACGGTGCGGCAGTTGAAGGCATTCTCGAATGCTGCCGGATTGTGCACATCCAAAGTAACGACGGCGTCCGTGCCGATGGATTCGAATAGCCGCGCCACATAGCGTGTGGTGACCGGGTCATTCGGCTTGGTGCGGCGGTCCTTGCGGGCATAGCAAAGATAAGGAGCGACGGCGGTGACGCGCGCAGCGCCCGCATCTTTGAGCGCGCCAACGAAGAAAAGTAGCCGGCAAAGCTTGTCATTGGCGCTTGCGCCGGGCCCGCCATGGAGGCTTTGGATGACATAGACGTCCGCGCCGTTGACGCATTCGACCGGGCGTATCTTGTGCTCGCCATCCTCAAACTCCCGCTCCTCATGCGCTGCAAGAGGACAGCCAAGCGCCTCCGCAACCGCCCTGCCAAGAGTGGCCGTTGCGTTGAGCGCAAACACCTGCAGGCGGTGCGTGCCCGGCGCGCGCCCCGGGTCTGAAACACCAACTAAGAGATGCTTACGCGGCATCAGTCTATGGCCGAGACTCAGAGCCGCCCCATTTCGAATTCTTCGCAAGACTGGCCGAATGCTGCGAGACCTTCTTCAAGGAGATCGGCAATAAGGGGTGTGCCTAAGAGATAGGCGGCCGTGCGCTTATTATGAGCCCGCGCAGCTTCGGCGCGCAATTCGCTCCAATCCTCGATAGCCGCATCGCCGCGGCCAAGCCAGGCCAATGCGACGAGATCAATCTGCTCATCTTCATTGAGCGCATCGATGAAGCTGCGGATTTCGGCCGCCACAGGATCATTGCGATGGTCCTCGAGGACGGCGATCATGAGGTCATCCGTCGCATTAGACGCATCCCCCGGGTCTGTCACCGCATCCTTGACATCGAATTCACGTGCCTTGACGATGAGAAAGCACACTTTGTCGGTCGTGATCGAAAGGCTTGGGGGGTTGTCTGGCATCGCTGACCTCCAAAGCTTTAATTTCGAACTCTGGTATTCTTGATCCGGTTGCGGCAAGTTCTTAGCATGAACGGTTTGTCTGCGCACGCAACGCATGCGCAGCCGGAGTTGTGGAGCGGCAGCGGTTTGGCATGGCGCAGAGCTAAACCTCAGGGGAATTCATGAAGCACGGTAATGAGAGCGCTGGTTCAGCTTGTGTGCTTTCGGCAGACGAGCTCAAAGGCATCGGCGCCTGGTGGCGCGCCGCCAATTATCTTTCGGTCGGCCAAATCTATCTCCTCAACAATCCGCTCCTGCGGGAGCCGCTCAAGCCACAAGACGTCAAGCCGCGCCTCCTCGGGCATTGGGGCACGGCGCCCGGTCTCAATTTTATCTACGTCCACCTCAATCGCGCAATTAGAACGCGCAATCTCAATGTGCTGTTTATCGCGGGCCCGGGGCACGGCGCGCCCGCCGTGATCGCCAACGCCTGGCTCGAGGGCACCTATAGCGAGCTTTATCCCGAGGTGTCGCAGGATGCGGACGGCATGCGCCGTCTCTTCCGGCAGTTTTCCTTTCCGGGAGGCATACCGAGCCATGCCGCGCCCGAGACGCCAGGCTCGATCCATGAGGGCGGCGAGCTCGGCTACTCGCTCGCCCACGCTTTTGGCGCCGTCTTCGACAACCCAGACCTAATTGCCGCCTGTGTCGTCGGAGATGGGGAGGCGGAGACGGGGCCGCTTGCGGCTTCCTGGCACAGCAACAAATTTCTCAATCCGGCCGCGGACGGGGCGGTGCTGCCGGTCCTTCATCTCAACGGCTACAAGATTGCAAATCCAACCGTTCTGGCCCGGATCAGCCATGCCGAGCTTGAGGCGCTCTTTCGCGGCTATGGCTGGGCGCCCATTTTCGTTGAGGGTAATGAGCCAGAGCCGATGCATCAGGCCATGGCCGCCGCGCTCGACGAGGCATTCACTGAAATCAGCGCCATTCAGCAGAAGGCGCGCGAGCGCGGCCATGCCGCGCGCCCGATCTGGCCGATGATTGTGTTGCGCAGCCCAAAAGGCTGGACTGGGCCAAAAAGCGTCGATGGGCTTAAAACGGAAGGATTTTGGCGCTCGCACCAAGTGCCATTCGGCAATCTCGAAAAACCCGGACATCTCAAGCTTCTCGAAGAATGGATGCGCAGCTACGGGCCGCAGGAGCTTTTTGATGAGAAAGGCGCACCGTGCGCAAACATCACAGAGCTTGCGCCGGCGGGAGATAAGCGGATGAGCGCCAATCCGCACGCCAACGGCGGGGCTTTGATGCGGCCGCTGCGGCTGCCGGATTTCACGCGGTACGCGGTGCCGGCCGCAAAGCCCGGCGAGGAGGATGCCGAGAGCACGCAGGCGCTTGGCGCCTTTTTGCGCGACGTGATGCGGGAGAACGAGGACAACCGCAATTTCCGGGTCTTCGGCCCAGACGAGACGGCTTCGAACCGCCTGCAAGCGCTGTTCGAGGCGGCAGACCGGGCTTGGGACGCCGAGATCCTCCCGGAAGACGAGCACCTTTCGCCCAAGGGCCGGGTGATGGAAATTTTAAGCGAGCATATCTGCCAAGGATGGCTCGAAGGCTATTTGCTCACGGGACGGCACGGCTTCTTCTCCTGCTACGAAGCCTTCATCCACATTGTTGATGCGATGTTCAACCAGCACGCCAAGTGGCTCAAGACCTCGCGCGAGGTTTCTTGGCGCCGCGCCATCCCCTCCCTCAACTATCTCCTCACATCCCACGTCTGGCGCCAGGACCATAATGGCTTCAGCCATCAAGATCCCGGCTTTGTCGACCATGTCGTCAACAAGAAGGCCGATATCGTTCGCGTCTATTTCCCGCCGGATGCAAACACGCTGCTTTATGTCGCCGACCATTGCTTGCGAAGCTTGAACCGCGTCAATGTTGTCATCGCGGGCAAGCATCCGCAGCCGCAATGGCTCGATATGGATTCGGCTGTCAAGCACTGCGCGCAGGGCATCGGCATCTTTGACTGGGCGAGCAATGACCAGGGGAGCGAGCCCGATGTGGTGATGGCCTGCGCGGGGGATGTGCCGACGCTTGAGACACTCGCAGCGGTTGACTTCCTGCGCCAGCATTTCCCGGATTTGAAAATCAGGGTCATTAACATCATCGACCTGATGACGCTGCAGCCCAAATCGGAGCACCCTCATGGGCTGTCCGATAGAGAATTCGATCTTTTGTTCACGGCCGATAGACCGGTGATCATCGCCTACCACGGCTATCCTTGGCTCATCCACCGGCTTGCCTACCGGCGCACCAATCACCGCAATTTCCATGTGCGCGGTTATAAGGAAGAGGGTTCCACCACCACGCCTTTTGATATGGCGGTGCGCAACGACATCGACCGTTTCCATCTAGCGGGCGATGTCATCGACCGGGTGCCGAAGCTCGGCGCGCGCGCTGCTTACGTTGTGCAGGCGATCCGCGATAAACTGGTCGAGCATAAGCGCTATATCGCCGAGCACGGCGTCGATCTTCCCGAAGTGCGCGAGTGGCGCTGGCCGGGCCGGTGAGCGGCGCAGGATATTGGCCTGAGTTCGCCGCCTGCCCTCGCGCTTGCGCGGGCCGTATTGCCCCTATACTAGAGGCGGCTCGCTGATCTTTGGCGCAACGGGGCGGGAATGCGCCCAGACAGCGGAGGGGTGGCCGAGCGGTCGAAGGCGCACGCCTGGAGAGCGTGTATACGGGAAACCGTATCGCGGGTTCGAATCCCGCCCCCTCCGCCATAGAAATGTTTCCAGCTGTTTGCGCCTGTCGAATGGCCCTTGGACTCCATGGCGTTGATGAATAATCTATTTCCACACACCCACATTTGTATGCCATGATCCAGGTCCTGAAGTAGGACCGGATTATGGGACGGAAACTCTTATGCCAGGGCCTATCGCCGGGATCGCGACGTCTCAAGTCGGGTGAATGGCCATCGGCTGCTAACAAAGGCTAGCATCCGGGAGAGAATTGCTCAAATCCGCCATGAGGCGGCTTTAGCATCATTTCCCATGCTGCAGCCCTAATATAAAATTATCGAGAGCCGCGTGATGGGGCAGAAAACGGTCCCGGCCGAGGCCGGCAAAGCAGCTCTCCGGGCGAGGCGCCATTTCTTGCGCAGTTCACGGCGGCTAGCGCCCATAACGGCAATGGAGGCCAATGCCGTGGGGGCATGGCCTCATGGGCGCCAGCGGAACGACCACAGACAAAACGCGCCTCGGCGCCGCCATGTGTACGACGATCTCGAGCGCTCCTATGCGCATGGGCCATATCTCGCTTTTCAGGTATGCCGCCTCCTCGATCTATCGTGCGATCCTGGAGCAGGCCGAGAGGGGCCTCATTAGTAGGCCGCCTACAGAGAAACAGATGCGCCTCTTCCCAAAGGAGGGTGCCGGAATCCCCCGCCTTTTTGAAATCAAGCGCTTGGCCGCATCCAGCAAAAGCAGGAATTTTGCTTTAATGCCCCAGGCGCTATCTCCCTCCGAAAAAGGCTAATGATGAGCGCAAAGGCGAACAGCGCCGATTCAAGCGCGCTCGAAAAGACCAGCCAATTGAGGAGAAAACGCTCGCAGTCCTCCGCGCCTGCCATGAGCGAAAAGAGCGGAACTAAAGGTGTTTTAATTCGTGCCGGATGCTCGGAGCTGGCGGCGCGCCTCTAGCGAACCAGAATGCCTTTATGTATGGTGAGTCTGGGGCGCGAGCTGGCCGAGCTGATTCGGGTAGCCCGGCGGCTGATTATCACGATCAACTAGCGGGGCCAGTTTTGGCCGCAGTAAATGGCGCCAACAATGGGGGCTCGGCGGCTTCAGTCTTGGCTTCGGTTTCACCCCGCAGTTCACGGTACGCATGGCTAACGATTTGCGAGCCGCCCCATAGTCCCAGCCCGCCCATGATGGCGGCGACGATTACATCCGGCCAGCCGGTGCCGGTGCCAAAGACGCCCCATGCCGCAAGTAGGACAGCGATATTGCCGAGCGCGTCATTTCGCGAGCAAATCCAGACAGAGCGCATATTCGCGTCCCCGCCACGAAAGCGGTAGAGCATGAGCGCCAGCCCGCCATTTGCGATCAAGGCGGCAACTCCGACCACGCCCATGACTTCGGCGCGCGGCAAGGGGCCATAGAAGGCGCGCCAAGCCGTGCTGCCCTGTACCCACAGTGCAAAGGCAATCAAGGTGCTGCCTTTAGCAATGGCAGCGCGGGCACGCCATGCCAACGTTGTTCCGGCTACGCCAAGACTGACGGCGTAATTCGCCGCGTCGCCGAAGAAATCGAGAGCGTCGGCCTGCAGAGCCGACGAGCCAGCCGCGGCACCGGCAATGAACTCGGTCAGAAAGAATCCTGAGTTGATGCAAAGGGCAATCCACAAAGCGCGCCGCCAGCGCGGGCCATTCAGCGATTTGCCGCTCACGCAGTCACTATCATTGCAGCAGCTCATAGAATTCTTCCGGCAACAAAAGTTGCTTCGATAGGGTTGACTGCCAGACGACGAAGCGCAGCGCCTGGCTCAGGCTCGAGCATGTTTGCGCAAAAGTAAAGTAGCAGCAATGGAGCGGGCGAGTATAGCGATTGATATTAAAAACAAGAGATCCAGTTGCAGCACATCCCGTGCGTCAAACCTGCATGGGGTCTTGAACGATCGCAGAGTTGCGCGTATGCTGAATTGGCATGCGGGTCGTCTCTCTTCGACAATTGCTCATTGTTCTGACCAGCCTCGCTTTCCTCATTGGAGCGGGAGCGCAGGCGATGGCGTCCCTATGGCTGACGGCGCCGCCGGGCGCAGGCACCGAACACACCATTATGGGCGAGAGCTGCGCGACGATGATGGTGCACGGAAATGCTGGGCCCGCCGCCCCGGTGAAGCAGGAACCGTGCAAGCGGATTTCACAGTTCGGGTGTGTTTGCTCGCCGGCTCTTCTGGCTCTGCCGACCCCCGTTGCGTTCCCCTTTGCCTGGGGGCGCCTAGCCTATTGGCCGCGCCTCGCCGCCGAGCCAGCCGGGCTGTCGATCGAACCCAATCTCCACCCCCCTATGGCCGCGTGATCGACGGCGCGCTGCGCTGGCGCGCTCCCTGTCGATGACGATACAACGCCACCCGGTCTTCGCCGCGGCTGCGCCGGGAAGGTGAACCCACTTAGGGCCGGAGATCATATCCTATGCTATCTCGCTTGCTAGCAGGCGCCGCTGCGCTCGCCACCATGCTCGGCGTCGGCTGCGCCTGGGGAGAGCCGCAACAGGCGCTGTTGAAGACGGCAGGCAAGCCGCAGAGATCTGCGGTGCGGGCACAGCCGACGCCCTTGGGCGCGACACTGGAGAGCGTGCTTGCGGCTGGCCGCCAGCTTAACCCGGCCCTGCGCGCTGCGGCGCTCGAAACCTCGGCCGCCGCGGCCAAGGCCGCCGGCGCCGATGCGCTCGACGATCCAACGCTCTCCGACAGCTATCAATATTACCGCAACCCAAATGTCTTCAGCGGCCATGCGATCATGGTGACGCAGGCCGTCCCGCTTTGGGGGAAACGCGGTTTGCGGCGCGAGGCGGCGCTGGCGGATCTGGACGCCGCGCGGGGGCGGGAGCAGGCCGCGCGCGATGCGCTCGACGAGCGCATCAAAATCGCATTCGCCCAATATTATGCAGCAACCCGCGCACTTGCCGTGAACCAAGAGGTGCTTGCGGTCACGCGCGGCATGCGGTTAACCGCCGAGGCGCGCTATGCGGCGGGGACCGGCGATCAGGCCGCCGCGATCCGGGGGCGCGGCGAGGAGACATCGGCGAGCATTGAAACCGCCCGTCTTGAAGGCGATCGGGCAGCCGCGCGGGAAGCTCTCAACGCCCTCCTTGCGCGGCCGGCGAATGCGCCGCTGGCCGATCCCTTGCGGCTCCGGCGCGTTCCCGCCAGAGACCTTCCCGTCGCCTCACTCCTCGAACGGGCGCGCTTGGGCAGCCCTTCGCTCGCCGCAAGCGGCGCCGAAGTTGATGCGGCACGGAGCCGGGCCGCGCTGGCGGAAAAAGCCTGGTATCCCGATCTGACCGTTGGGGCCGGACCATTGGTGCAAACCAACAACCGTCCGCCGGGAGTGGCGGCCACGGTTGGTGTCAACATCCCGCTCCCGTGGGGAAAAGAGGCTTCAGACCAAGCAGCCGCCAGCGCGCAGCTGGGCGCTGCTCAGCAACGTTACGAGGCCGCTCTCCTCGACATCCAAAGCGCGCTCGCGGAGGCGCGCGAAAAACTTAAAGCCGCCCAGCGTGCGGAAGCTTTAATTGCCCGCAAAGCGCTGCCGGAGGCACGGGCGGGGCTCAAGTCAACTCTCGCCGATTACGCCCAGGGGCGTGGTGAGCTCGCTGCTGCACTTGAGGCGGAGCACCGGGTCCATGATCTCGAACTGAAGCTCCTCCAAGTCGAGCTCGACGAGCAGACGGCGCTTGCCGGGATCGATCGCTTGATCGGAGGTGAGTTATGAAACGCTCCCAAGCCGTCCTGGCGGTTGGCACCCTCGCCGCAATGGCGGCGGCGGGGTTATGGTTCGGCCGTCAGTGGAACCACGGCGCTCCTTTCCAGCTCGTGGAAGCGGACGGGCTGAGCCCGAGTTCTCATCCCCCGCCGAGCCCAGCGCCGCCGGTCTCCGAGCCAGAGCGCGGGCCGGTCACGCTGACTGCGCAGCGGATGCAGAGCATCGGGGTGAAGACCGGCATCGTGGAATTTCGCGAGATTGGCGATGAGGTCCGCACCGTCGGAAACATTGAGGCGGATGAAACGCGGCTGTCGGACGTGGAGGTTCGTTTCGCGGGATGGGTGCAGAAGGTCTACGCCGACGCTATGTATAAGCGGGTGCGGCGGGGCGAGCCGCTTCTGACCATCTACAGCCCGGACTTGGTGACCTCCGAACAGGAGTATCTCGTCGCCAAGGAGCTTCTGGCACAAAGCAAGGGTCAGGCGAAACATGCTGGATGGCAGTCGCTAGTCGACGCGTCAGCCGCGAGGTTGCGGGTGTTGCAAATCCCGGAGCGGGAGATCGCCCGGCTGAAAAAGACCGGCAAGATTCAGAGCGAGATCGAAATCGACTCGCCGGTGTCCGGGTTCATTGTCGAGAGGAAGGCCTTTCCGAACATGTACGTGCAACCGGGCACCAAGCTCTATTCGGTTGCCGATCTCTCGGCCGTCTGGGTCTATGCGCAGGTTTTCGAGGCCGACCTTGGCCGGATCAAAGTGGGAGATCAGGCATCGATCACCGTGGCCTCCTTTCCGGGGCAGACCTTCCAGGGTCGAGTAAGTTTCATTTGGCCGGAAGTGGATCAAACCACACGGACCGCGAAAGTGCGCTTGGAGATCCCTAACCCCGAATTGAAGCTCTCGCTCGGCATGTTCGTTAATGTCCGCATCGACTTGTCCATGGGGCGTCAGCTCGCCATCCCGGCCTCCGGCGTGTTTCAGTCGGGCACGCGCCAGATCGCTTTCGTCGATCATGGCGGCGGCTCGTTTGAACCCCGCGATATTGAGGTTGGCGCTCGTGCCGGTGATGATTTCATCGTTCTGAAAGGCCTCGAAGCCGGCGAGCGTATTGTCACCTCGGCCAATTTTCTGATCGATTCGGAGAGCCAGCTCCAGGCGGCTCTGGGGTCGTTTGCGCCCCCGCCTCCCGGCGCGGGCGCCGCAGCTGCGACGAATGCGCCGCAAGGCGCAACGCTCGACTATTCGTCAGACCCGGCGACCCCGCACATGGGAAGCAACACCTTTCGCGTCAAGCTCACCGGTGGCGACGGCGCGCCAATCACGGGCGCTCAAGTCACCGTAACCTTTCTCATGCCTGCGATGCCGGCGATGGGTATGGCCGCCATGCGAACGGTAACGGCGCTCACCGACAAAGGGGGTGGCCTATATGAGGGCGTAGGAGAGGTGCAAATGGGCGGGACTTGGCAGGTTACTGTTCTGGCAACCAAGAACGGCCAGACCATCGCACAAAAACAGTTCTCCGAGACCGCGGAGGGAGGCATGTGATGCCACCTCGGACAGCGATGACGCCATCGGCCTATGGCGAGTTCGCTCCATCCGGGCTCGATGCTGCTTTTGCACCGCGGAAGAGATCAGAGGCAGAATGCTGCTTAGCAAAAAGCGTCGTCTGTAAATCGATTGTAAGTTGTTGCCATTGTCGAATGCACCGCCTTACCTATATTTCGTGCATGAGCACCGGCGTCCTCAAGCGAAGCTTTATTGCTCTAATCGTGCTCGCGTTGACGAGCGCGTGGCAGGTTTCGCCATCTTTCGCCAGCCGAGCTTGCAACGTGGACAATGCGGCCGGCCTGGCCGCAAGCGGTTCGTGCATAGGGCACTGCAAATCAGTGGCGGGCGATTGTACGAAGGCGACGGTCTGCTGCTCGATCTCGACGAATCTAGCGCTGCCTTTCGTTGGCAGCGTCACCCCAATCGATTGGGATCGGCTTTCATACCCGGATAATCCTCAATCGCTCACGGGCCGGTCTCTCGAACCGGGTCTCCATCCCCCCAATACCGGCGTCTAAGCGGAGTTTCGCGCCGCTTTCGAGCGATACGCTCGCACCGGCACGCTCCTGCCGGCAAGATTTGTGCTGCGCAAACGGGACATTTGTCCCGACGCACTGGGCTCTCCGCATAGATCGCAGGGAGAAGCATTTTCGATGCCTCATCGAGGCAAGATGTGAGGATAAATCCATGTCAAGCAAACGTCCGAGAAGAAGAGGCCAAATGCATAAGATCGCTTTGGCCGGCTTCGGTGTTGGTGTGTTGCTCGCTGCGCTTGCACCAGCGAACGCCGTCGAGAGGCGGCACCATCCCCGGTATGAAGGGCGCTCCGTCTACACGATGCCCGGTCCAGTCTATGAGGGGCGCTCTGCTTTCACGCTAGCCCCTCCGGTGATGGCCGTGCCCCATGGCCCTCGGGGAGGTTGCCTGTTGTCAAACAACCCAACCGAAGAAGTAAAGGGCATCCGCCACTACTATCCGGCGTGCTGAGATGAGCGTGTTGCATCCCCCTCGTCGTCTAGCCGCCGGCTGCATCGACGGAGGTGATGTCGAGCAAGGGGGGCTGTACTGACCCGCTTTGGGCGCAGGCCAGCCCCCACAATGAAACAATCCTTAGTAGCTTTGGAAGGGGAGCGTTTTAGGTGATCACCCATTGGATCGATTGGTGTGCCCGCAACCGCTTTCTCGTCTTCACCGGAACGCTTCTTCTAGTGGTGGCCGGCTTATGGAGCCTGCGCAGGACTCCCCTAGATGCCCTGCCCGACATTTCCGACGTGCAGGTGATTATTCATACTTCTTGGAACGAGCCCCCCAACATCATTGAGGATCAGGTTACCTATCCAATCGTGACGGCTCTCCTTGCCGC
>Ga0209062_1000446_pt1 | contig 126087 bp, 117 predicted proteins | sample Coa_R2_2_FD_187158 | JGI IMG/M metagenome (GOLD analysis project Ga0209062, IMG submission 187158) | Surface soil microbial communities from Centralia Pennsylvania, which are recovering from an underground coalmine fire - Coalmine... | ecosystem: Environmental > Terrestrial > Soil >... | reverse complement strand
GAAGGAGAAGGAGAAGGAGAAGGAGAAGGAGAAGGAGAAGGAGAAGGAGAAGGAGAAGGAGAAGGAGAAGGAGAAGGAGAAGGAGAAGGAGTCCTCTCGCTCCGCGAAGCGGCGGAAGAGCGGCCGCAAAGCGGCCGAGTGAAACGGATTTCCAACCTCTCTCTTACGTCCCCTCGGCCCGCCGGTTCGCCAGCGCCACCGCGAGCGTGATGGCCAGGCAAAATGTCGCTGACAGGGAACGGAAGGCGCCGAAATCGCTCTCCGCCACTTCGAAGCGCGCCTTGGCGAAGCCGGCGAGCGGCGATAGGGGACTGTCGGTGATGACCACGATCGGCACGCCCCGGTTAGCGGCTTGGCGCGTCAATTCGACCGTGAAGGGCGTATAGGGCGCAAAGCTGATCGCGATCAGCGCGTCGTCGCCTCCAGCATGGGCCAGTTGCTCGGCGCCAAGACTGCCGACATTGTCGATCAGAGCCGCGCGGACGCCGAGCTTGGCGAGCGCGTAGGCCAGATAATGAGCGACCGGAAAGGCGCGCCTCTGGCCGAGCAGATAGATCATGCGAGCGCCGGCCAAGGTCTCGATGGCGAGGTCGAGCGTTTCCCGCGTCACGCTCTCGCGCAACCGGGCGAGCGAGGCGGTGGCGGAATCGGCGAAGCCGGCGAGCAGGTGAGTCGGATCGCCCGAATCCATCGCCTTGTCGTGCAGCGCCATCATCCGCTCGGGATAATCCGGCCAGCGCTTGCGCAAGCGCGAACGGAAAATCTCCTGCATGTCCGAAAAGCCGGAAAAGCCGATCGACTGCGCGAAGCGGACCAGGGTCGAGGCCTGGACATGGGCATGGCCGGCGACGCTGGCGGCGGTGCCGAGCGCCATTTCGTCCGGATGCTCCAAGGCGAAGGCGGCGACTTGCTGCAGCCGCTTGGGCAGTTCAGGCTGAATTTCGATCAGCCGCAACTTGAGTTCGTCGAAATCGACTGGCGGAGTCATTCGAAAATGCGCTTCCTTGCCCGACGTCCCTGGCGCGAGGGCCGCGCCTTCAGACTTGACACTGTCGGCGTCAGACAGAATGAAATTTCCAAAAACCTTAGCCGGAGAATGTTTATTATAGATGGCGAGCGGGCGCGAGTCTTGCGCGCGCATCGTGCCCATCGAGCGAAGGAGGAGGCGCGCCATGACCACGATCGGCGTCGGCCTGATCGGCACCGGATATATGGGGAAATGCCATGCTTTGGCTTGGACCGGCGTGAAGGCGGTTTTTGGCGACACGCCCGACATTCGGCTGGCCTCGCTCTGCGACGCGACGCCCGAACTCGCGGCGAAGAAGGCGGCGGAATTCGGCTTCCTGAAGTCGACCGCGGACTGGCGCGCGCTGATCGCCGACCCCGAAATCGACGTCGTCTCGGTGACGACGCCCAATCACCTCCATGCCGACATGGCGATCGCCGCGCTGGAGGCGGGCAAGCATGTCTGGTGCGAAAAGCCGATGGCGCCGAAATACGCGGACGCCGAGCGCATGACAGCGGCGGCGCGGCGCTCGGGCAAGGCGGCGATCCTCGGCTACAACTATATTCAGAATCCGGCGATCCGCTACATCCGAAAATTGCTCGACGAGGGCAAGATCGGCGCGGTCAATCATGTCCGCATCGAGATGGACGAGGACTTTCTCGCCGATCCCGATCAGCCGCATTCTTGGCGGAGCGAAGCCGCGGCCGGTTACGGCGCGCTCGACGATTTCGCGGTGCATCCGTTGAGCCTGATTTCGACGTTGTTCGGCCGGGTCGAGAGCGTGTTTGGGGACATGGCGAAGCCCTATCCGGATCGGCCGCATCAGGGCGGCCGGCGCGCCGTCGAGACGTTTGACATCGCGACCGCCTTGCTGCGCTTGCCGGGAGGGATCAGCGGCGCGATCCATGTCAACCGTTGCGCCTGGGGGCGCAAGGGGCGCATTTTCGTGCAAATTTTCGGCGGGCGCGGCATGATCGCCTTCGATCAGGAGCGCTTGAACGAGGTGCAGATCTACCTCGCCGAGGGTCGCCCGGAGGATCAGGGCTTCCGCGTCATCTTGATGGGGCCGGCGCATAGGCCCTATGACCGCTTCATCGTCGCGCCCGGCCATCAACTCGGCTTCAACGACCTCAAAGTCATCGAGTGCCGAGCGCTGATTGGCCGTATTCTCGGCGAGGAAACCGTGGCCATCGATTTCGACGAGGGCCTGGCGATCGAGCGCGCCGTGCATGCGATCGCCCAAGCATATCGCGAGGGACGATGGGTGACGGTTTGAGCGAGGACGTTGCCGCGCCGCTCGCCTCCCCAGCGCAGCGGGAGAGGCGGACCGCGCCGAGGGCGGGGGAGGAGGCCGCGGCGTCTGTCCACCATCCTGATGCGCAGCGCCGCGTCAACCGTGTTTCGCACGGTCCTCCCGCGCGGCCTGCGCGGCAGAGGGTCCAAGCGATCGACGTCGCGCGCGGGGCCGCGCTGCTTGGCATGGCGGCGTACCATCTGAGCTGGGATCTCGCCTATTTCGGCCTCGCGCCGCCGAATTTCCCGCTGGCCCCGCCGATGCGGCTCTTCTCGCATTTGGTCGCCAGCGTCTTTCTCGCGTTGGTCGGCGTCTCGTTGGTCCTCGCCCATAGCGACGGTTTCAACCGTCGCGCGTTCCAGCGCCGGTTCGCGATGATTTGCGGCGCGGCGGCGCTGGTGACCGGGGCGAGCCTTGTCATCGCGCCGCAAGCAGCCATCTATTTCGGCATTCTCCATTGCATCGCCGTGGCGAGTTTGCTCGCCGCGCCGCTCCTGCAAGCGCCGCTTTGGATCGCCTTCGCCGCCGCAGCCTTGGTCTTCGTCGCGCCGTCTCTCTTCGCCAGCGCTGCTTTCGATCAGCCCGCAATCATTTGGCTTGGGCTCAATACGACTCTGCCCAGCACGTTCGATTGGCGCCCGCTCGCGCCATGGTCGGGCGTGGTCTTCCTTGGCGTCGCCTTGGGGCGCCTGTTTTCGCGGTCGCTGATCGCATCAAAGTTCGCGCAATGGGATCCGAAAACCTCCGCCTCCCGCGCGTTCGCCTGGGCCGGCAGGCGCAGTCTATTGATCTATCTGGTTCACCAACCCGTCTTGTTCGCGCTCCTATGGGCCGCCACCGGCTTCGTCTCGCCGGAAACGAGGCGCGACGAAGCCAATTTTGGGACGGCATGCTTGTCGCAATGCGCTCGCGGCGGCGGGGCGGCGGATCATTGCCGGCGCGCTTGCCAATGCGTCGTAGACGGCTTGCGCGGCTCCGGTCTGGCCATCGCCTTCTCGCGCGCAGGCCTCGACGAAGCCGAGCACGCAAAATTTTTGAACATCGTGCAGGGCTGCGCGCGAGCGCCCTGAGGTCTCGGACCGAGCCCTCTCGGTCATTTCAACATCCAGGCGTGGTCAGGATCGTTGTAAAAGCGCCATGTGCGCTTCGGGCCCGCCATGACGTTCAGATAGTACAACTCGTAGCCATGTGGCGCGCCGACCGGATGATAGCCGCGCGGCACCAGCACGAGGTCTCGATCGCCGACGGTGATCGTCTCGTCGAGCGTGCGATCGTCGGTATAGACGCGCTGGAAGGCGAAGCCCTGTGGCGGCGTTATCCGATGATAGTAAGTCTCTTCGAGGTAGGATTCGTCCGGCAGGGCGTCGCGGTCGTGCTTGTGCGGGGGATAGCTCGACCAATTGCCGCCAGGCGTGATCACCTCGACGACAAGCAGGCTTTCCGCTTCGACCGTCTCCGACAGAATGTTGCGTACATAACGCGTGTTCGATCCCGCGCCGCGCGTCATGGTCTCGACCTCGGCAGGGGCGATCACCCGCGCCGGCAATTTGCCGGAAGCCGGCGCAGAGCAGATGGCGATTTCGCAATCCGTCTCGGCCGCGATCTCGTAGTGGTCTCCGGCCGGCAAGTAGACGGACCAGGGCAGGCCGTCGAAAACATTGGCGCGCTCGCCGATCACGCCGGAATCCAATTTCTGCGCCGTCACCCGCGCCTTGCCGGAGAGGAGGACGATGCAGGCTTCTCGCTTGCCCGTCCCGGCCGAATAACCGCCGCCCTGTTTCAGATCCCGCGCCTCGAATCCGACATAGGTCCAGCCTGCGCTTTCCGGCGTCACGCAATGGACAAGGCCGTCGACGGATTCTTTCGGTCGCAGAAGAAGTTCCGAGCGCGCCATGACGCATGCTCCCTTCGCTCGCTAAACCAAGCCGCTTTCTTTCAGCGTCGCCCGCAGATGGGCGACGCCCTTCTTCGCGTAAGCTAAAGTCGGCGCCTTCGTCGGATCTTGCTCGGCCTCCAGCACCACCCAGCCGGAATAGCCCCGCAGCTCCTTGAACACGGCGGCATAGTCGACGACGCCGTCGCCCGGCACGGTGTAGACGCCGAGATCCGCGCCCTTGCCGAGGATCGAATCGAGGAAGCTCCAATCGCCCGCCTTCGCCTCCTCCATCTGCCGCCGCCGCACGTCCTTGCAGTGAACATGCGTGATCCGGGACTTGTACCGACGGGCGAGATCGGCTGGGTCCGCCCCGCCCCAAGTGGCGTGGCCGGTGTCGAGCAGGAGATTGGCCGGCGGCTTCGTATGCGCCATGAATGCGTCGATGTCCTCCGGCGACTGGACAATCGTCCCCATATGATGGTGGTAGCAGAGCTTCAGGCCTTCGGCGGCGAGCAACTCTGCGAACTCCGTGATCTTCGCGCCATAGCTCGCCCATTCGCCGCTCTTCATCACCGGCCGCCGCGACAGAGGCTTGCTGCGGTCGCCGTGGATCGCGTTGGACGTCTCGGCGACGATGAACACGTCCGTACCCATCGCCTTCAAGAGATCGCGATGCGGCTTAGCGAGGTCGAACTCCTCGCGGGCCGTCCGTTTGAGCAATTCGATCGAATGCCAGCCGCCGATACAGGCCAGGCCATAGGGCGCGAGCGCAGCCTTCAAAACCGCGGCCTGACGCGGGAACTTGTTGCCGAGCTCCATCCCCTCGAAGCCGGCTTCCTTGGCTTCGGCGAGGCACGTCTCGAGCGGCGTCGCGCCGCCGATTTCCTGCAAGTCGTCGTTGGACCATCCGATCGGATTCGCCCCGAGCCTGACCGCCATTCTCAATCTCCCACGCGCTGGTCGGCCAGCGCCGTTTCATATTTCTTGCGCGCCGCGACCACGGTCTCGCGTTGCGAGACTTCCGGCACCGCGACGTCCCACCAGAAGCCGCCCGCGTCGGTGACGACCATCGGATCGGTCTCGATGACCAGGACTTGCGTGACGCTGGCGTCGCGGGCTTTGGCGAAGGCCGCCTCCAGTTCGCCGATCGATTTGACTTTGACCGCTTCGGCGCCGAGGCTACGCGCATGCGCGACGAAGTCGATCTCCGGCAGGGTCTCGTGCCGAGCGTCGCGCAACAGATTGTTGAACGATTCGCCGCCGGTAGCGCGCTGCAGACGGTTGATGCAGGCGAAGCCGCGATTGTCGTTGACGACGATGATCAGCTTCAAGCCGAGCATCACCGAGGAGGCGATCTCGGAATTCATCATCAGGTACGAGCCGTCGCCGAGCACGACGACGACCTCGCGGTCTGGATGGGCCAGCTTGACGCCAAGTCCGCCGGCGATCTCGTAGCCCATGCAAGAATAGCCGTATTCGGAATGGTAGCCGAGCGGCGCGCCGGCTCGCCACAGCTTGTGCAATTCGCCGGGCAGGCCGCCGGCGGCGCAGACCACGATATCGGACGATTTGCCGCCGCGCATCAGAGCGCCGAGCACCTGCGCGTCGGAGGGGATTTCGGCGTTGGTCGGCGCGACATAGCGCGCCGAAACCTTGGTCCATTCCTCTTTCGCCTTCGCCGCTCCCGCGCTCCAGGCTTCGGGCGCCTTCCAATCGTCGAGCGCCGCGCCCAGCGCGCCGATGCCCGCGCGCGCGTCGGCGACCAGCGGCGTCGCGCGGTGCTTGCAGGCGTCGAAGACCTGCACATTGAGGCCGATGAAGCGGCGCTCTGGATTCTTGAACAAGGCCCATGAGCCGGTGACGAAGTCGGCAAGGCGCGCGCCGACCGCCAAAATGACGTCCGCCTCCTCGGCGTATTTATTCGCCGCGCTGGTGCCGGTGACGCCGATCGCGCCGAGCGACAGAGGATGATCGACCGGAACGGCGGATTTGCCGGCGTGAGTCTCTGTCATCGGCACGCCGCGCTTCTCGCAGAAAGCGAGCAGTTCCTTTTCGGCGCCCGAATAGAGGACGCCGCCGCCGGCGATGGCCAGCGGCTTCTTGGCGCCGCGCAACAGAGCGGCGGCCTCGCGCAGTTCGTGCGGGTCCGGCCCTTGGCGGCGCTGGCGGTGCATGCGTTCTTCGAAGAAGCTTTCGGGGTAATCGTAAGCTTCCGTCTGCACGTCCTGGCAGAAGGCGAGCGTGACCGGCCCGCATTCGGCGGGATCGGTCAGCACGGAGACGGCCCTGGTCAGCGCCGGCACGATCTGCTCGGGCCGCGTGATGCGATCGAAATAGCGCGACACAGGCCGGAAGCAATCATTGGCGCTGATCGCGCCATCGCCGAAATCCTCGACCTGCTGCAGGACCGGATCCGGCCGGCGGTTGGCGAAAACGTCGCCCGGCAGGAACAGGACCGGAAGGCGATTGACATGGGCCGTCGCCGCGGCGGTCACCATATTGGTCGCGCCGGGGCCGATCGAGCTGGTGCAGGCCATGATGCGGCGCCGGCGCATTGCCTTGGCGTAGGCGATCGCCGAAAGGCCCATGGCCTGCTCGTTATGCGAGCGATAAGTCGGCAGCACGTCCTGCGCCTGCTGCAGCGCTTCGCCCAGGCCGGCGACGTTGCCGTGGCCGAAAATGGCGAAGATTCCGGCGAAGAGCCGGACCTTTTCGCCGTCTATTTCGGTCATTTGCTGGCTCAAAAAGCGGACTGTCGCCTGCGCGGCGGTGAGACGGATGGTTTTCACGAGGCCTGCTCCGTTGCTTTAAGTCGTCACGTCGAGGGTTTTCGGACGCAGCGCGCGCAAAGCGGGCGGCAGAAGCGCGTCGACGGCCGAACTGATCGCCTCGCGCTTTCGCTGGTAAAATATGCCGGCAAAGATCACGCCGAGACCGATGAGGGAGACGATGAAGGAGAAGGCGAGAACGTCGTTGAACACGTCAAAGGCGAGATAGCCGAGATACATCGCGACGCCGATCACGCCGAGCACGGCGTATATCCGGCGATTGAGGAAGACCGCGAAGCCGATCAGGCCGATATTCAACAGGCAATAGATCGCCTTGCCGATTTCGGCCGCGTCGGAAGCTGAGGTGATCGCGCCCCAGAAGGTCAGCGCGCCGAACAGATGCAGCCAAAAGCCGAAGTCGCCGGCGGCTGGTCGCTTCAGGTCGATCGCCCAGGCGGCGAGGATCATCGCCGCGCCAAAATAAAGCGAAACGCGACGCCGCAACTCCCAATCCGAAAGCCAGTCGCTGACCGTATAGGCTTTGACCAGCAGAGCCGCGAGGTCCATCGACAGGAACCAGAGCGCGATCGCCGCGACCATCAGGATGAATGGAAAGGCGAAAAAGCGCAGCGCCAACATTGCGGCGAGGACCGTCCCGACCTCCATATAGACCCAGCTCGCATTGATGAGCGGAAAGAAGCTCTGATAGTTTTTCGGCTTGTCCGCCGCCCAAAGATCGAGCGCGTCCTGGACGCCATAGATCGCGAGCGGCGTCATCGACACCGCGACTGCGACCGCCAAACCGGCGGGCGTCCTAAGGTCCGGCGTGCGCCAGAGAAAGGCGCCGAGCGCGGTGAAGCCGGCGGCGTAGACCAGCGCGGTCGCGGTCAGAGCGTAGCCGCCGAGCGCGTTGAACGCGACGTTGGAGAACAGGCCCATCGCGGACATGACCAACAACGCGCCGGCGTAGTAGAGGACATGGGTGACGTCGAATTTCGGCGCAGGCGACTTCAACGGCGCGCCGGCCCGGCTGTCGAAGAACGCGACGAGGCGGTCGCGAGTCTCGGCGTCGATCACGCCGGCCTCGAACGCCGCCTGCAATTCGCGCGCTTGCGTCATGCGACCTTTCCGGCCGGCGCGCTCGCCGGCGCTTCGCCTGCGACACGCCAAGCCTCGCATAGTCTAGCGAAACTCTCGGCCATGAGTCGCGTCGCTTCTTCGTCGCCGATCTCGCCGGCGAACCACGCCTGGGCCGGCTCGGCGAAGATGGTCCGGCCGACGGCGAAGCCCTTCACTTTGGGGCAACGCCGCGCGATCCGGAACGCGCTCGCCAGGTCCTGCTCAGGCGCCTCCAGGCCGAGCAGCACGATCCCGCGGCAGAACGGATCATGCGCTTCGATGACCCGGGCGATATTCGCCCAGGCCGTATCGTTCGCCTGGCTTTCGAGCTTCCACCAGTCGGGCTTGATCCCGATCTGATAGAGCCGCTCCAGCACGCGCGAGACCGTCGCATCGGTGACGGCGCCGTGCTTGCCGGCGATGATCTCGACCAGCAACTCGCGGCCGATCAGGCGCGCGGCGTCGTAGAGCCGCAACAATTCGCGCTCCTGGCGCGCCTTTATCTCGTCGGCGTCGTCGGGATGATAGAAGCACAGGCATTTGATCGTATGGCCGACGGGCCACTCGATCAGCTTGGCGCCGAGCGAGCCGCCGAATTCGAATTCGAGCGGCCTCGAGCCCGGCTCTTCAACCGGGCGGCCGATCCAGAAAGGATGATCGGCGGCGCGGAACAAGGCGTCGCGCCCGTATCTGCCATCAAGCAGCATGCCGAAGCCCGCCCGTCCGGCCGCGACATTGGCCGCCGCATCGACGGCGAGGCGCTTGAACGCGCCGATCCGCGCCCGCGGCGCCTTGGCTTCGTCGGCGATTTTCTCGAGTTGGGCGCGGTGGTCGATCGCGAAGGCCATCAAGCTGTCCGGCTGCGGCCGGCGCGTCGTCGCCCAATGGATATGGGTCAAGGTCTCGTCATGGCGCAGCGCGCGGTGCGGCGAGCCATGCTTGAGGAAGTGCTGCATTTCCGGCCAGGTGAGGTACTCGGCCGAACAGAGGAGCCGCGACACCGCAAACGCGCCGCCCGCATTGGCGTAGGCGCAACACGTCTCGATCGGTTCGTCGCGCAGCCAACCGCGCAAGAAGCCGGACATGAAGGCGTCGCCTGCGCCCAGCACGTTATAGACCTCGACCGGAAAGCCGGGGCCCTTCAGGCCTTGTTCGATCGTCGCAGGAATAGCTCCTGGAAAGACGACGCAGCCCATCGGGCCGCGCTTCATGACGATGGTCGCTGCGGTCAAGGCGCGCACGGCTTTCAGCGCGGCGTAAGGATCGTCGATTCCGCCGGCGATCATCAACTCCTCCTCGGTCCCGACGATGAGATCGCATCGAGGAAGAATCTTCTGCAGCCTTTCGCTGACCTCGCCCGATTTGATGTAGCGCTCTTCGCCCGCGCCGTGGCCGGCGAGGCCCCAGAGATTGGGCCGATAATCGATGTCGAACACGACTTTGCGGCCGTGTTTCTTGGCGTAGCCGATGGCGAGATTTTGCGCGGCGGCCGTATTGGGCTTGGCGAAATGCGTGCCGGTTACGACGATCGCCTTGGCGCTTGCGATATAGGCTTCGTCAATGTCGCTTTCGTCGAGCGCGCCGTCGGCGCAATTCTCGCGATAGAAGATGAGCGGGAACGTCTTGTCGTCGCGGATGCCGAGCAGGACGATCGAACTCAGGCGTTTGGGATCGGTATGGACGCCCGAGACGTCGACGCCTTCGCGCGCGCATTGTTCGCGGATGGCCCGCCCCATATGCTCGTCGCCCACGCGAGTGATGAGGCCGCTCTTCAGTCCCAGCCGAGCCACGCCAATGGCGATGTTGGTCGGGCAGCCGCCGACCGCCTTGGAGAAACTCGCCATGTCTTCGAGACGGCCGCCGACCTGGGCGCCGTAAAGGTCGATCGACGACCGGCCGATACAGATGACGTCGAGGGTCGGGACGCTCACGCTGGAATTACCTCCTGCCCTTCAAGCGAGGCGCGAAGGGCGCCGCCTCGTCACGGCTCGAGCGGCTCATCGCCGACGCCGACGATAGTCTGATCGAAATCGATATTCGAGCCGGTCATCAGGCCCGATTCCTCGGAGGCGAGATAGACGCAAGCGCGCGCCACTTCCCTCGGGTCGATCAGCCGGCCGAACGGCCGGCTCCTGGCCGCCTCTTCCAGCCAGCCGTCCTTGCGGTCGTGGTACGTCTTCTGGATGCGGTCTTCGCCGGGCGTCGCCATCCAGCCGATATTGAGCCCGTTGACGCGGATGCGGAACTTGATCAGCGAATGGGCGACGTTGCGGGTCAGCGTCGCGAGCGCGCCTTTCGAGGCGCAATAGGCGGAAATGAACGGCTGGCCGCCATGCGCGGACATCGATTGGATATTGATGATCGAGCCCGGAATTTTCTCGCGGCGCATGATTTTCGCCGCCTCCTGCATCAGGAAAAACGGGGCGCGGACATTGACGTTGAAAATGTCGTTGAAGCGCTCTTCGGTCGTGTCGAGAATCGTGCCTCGGTCGGTAACGGCGGCGGCGTTGACGAGGATATCGACGCGCTTGAACCGGCGATCGGCTTCGGCGATCACCTTGCGGCAATCGGCGACATGGCCAAGATCGGCGGTTACGAATGAGGTCGGGCAGCCGGTCGTTTCAAGCTCGTCGGCGACGCGCCGGCCGTTTTTTTCGTTGCGGCCGCAAATCACCAAACCTGCGGCGCCGCGTTCCGCAAAGAGCCGAGCGATCGCTTCGCCCAGGCCTTGCGAGCCGCCGGTGACGACCGCGACCTTGCCGGCAAGACTCGCAGTCCCGGAAAAGTGGGCCCCGTGCGGCTGAGAGGCGCTCGCCATGACGTTTCCTCTTTAACTGGTTCAGATTAGTTGGCTCATACCGGGAGCGAAAGCGCTGGCGCGCGCCTCGCTCTTGAGAGATGAAACAAAAATTCTATTCACAAGTCAAGTTGGAACGGTTATTCTTTTCTGGCGCACTATTCAGGGAGGATTCCATGCGGTTTGGCGTTATCGGCGCGGGTCGGATCGGCAAAATCCATGCGGCCAATATCGCCGCGCTCGAGGGTTGCGAAGTGCGCGCCGTCGCCGATGTCGACGAGGCGGCGGCAAAAGCGCTGGCGGAGGCGACAGGCGCCAAAGTCGCGAGCATTGACGCGATCATGGCCGCCTCCGATATCGACGCCGTGGCGATCTGCGCGCCGACCGACATGCACGCCGATCTGATCGAGAAAGCGGCGCGCGCAAAAAAGGCGACGTTCTGCGAAAAGCCGGTCGATCTCAGCGCCGAGCGCATTCGCGAATGTTTGAAGGTCGTCCAAGCCGCCGGCGCGCCGCTGATGATCGGCTTCAATCGCCGCTTCGACCGCAATTTCGCCGCCGTCCAAGCGCGCATCGCCGACGGCGCGATCGGCCAGGTCGAAATTGTCCAGATCACCTCGCGCGATCCCGGCCCGCCGCCGCTCTCCTACATCGCCCGCTCGGGCGGCCTTTATCGCGACATGATGATCCACGATTTCGACATGGCCCGATTCCTGCTCGGCGAGGAGCCAGTTGCGGTCAGCGCCTTCGGCGCGGCGCTCGTCGACAAGGCGATTGGCGAAGCGGGCGACATCGACACCGCGGTCGTCATCCTGCAGACCCAGTCCGGCAAGGTCGCCGAAATTTCCAATTCGCGCCGCGCTGCTTACGGCTATGACCAACGCATCGAGGCGCATGGCTCGAAGGGCATGCTGCGCGCCGAGAACGTCCACGAAAGCACGGTTCAGTTCGCCGGCGCGCATGGCTTTACCGGCGACAAGGTCCTCAACTTCTTCCTCGAACGCTACGCCGGCGCGTATCGCGACGAGATCGCCGCTTTCGTCGCCGCGGTCTCCTCCGGCAAGGCGCCTAGCCCGAGCGGCGAAGACGGGTTGCGCGCCCAACTGCTCGCCGACGCCGCCGATCAGGCGCGGCGGACTGGCCAAGTCGTGAAACTGTAATCGCTTCTAGGCCTTAGGCTTGGCTCCGCGCGCCCAGCGTCCGCTCTGATTTGCGGGGGCCCGATCGCGGCGATTTGCCGAACAGGCGGCGAGCCCGACCAGCGAGCCGCCGCCTCGCGCTTGCTCCCCCTGCCCCGTCCCGCCATATAGCCGCCGGGCGGGGATGCGATTTCAGGGCGCATGACGAAAACGCTAGAAAAACGCCCGCCCGCCGCGGCGGACAAGATTGCGGCCAGACGCATCGAGAGGCTGGTCCAAGCGCTGGAGGGGCGGCGCGCGCTGCTGCATCGGCTCGGCGTCGCCGCCAGCCTCCTCATTGTCGCAGTCTCGCTGTTTTTCTTTGTCCGGGTGCTGGTCGCGATCGATTTGCGGCAATTCAAGGCGGCGATCGCCGGCACGGGCGGCGATCAAATCGCGACCGCTTTTTTCCTTTCGGCTTTGAGCTATCTGGCGCTGACCGGTTATGACGCGATTGCGCTGCGTCATTTACGAGCCAAGACGCCCTATCGGCTGACTGCGCTCGCCTCGTTCGCCAGCTACGCCATCTCGTTCACCCTCGGATTTCCGCTGATCACGGCCGGCGCGGTGCGCTATTGGATTTACGGCCCAGCCGGTCTGTCGGCCGGCAAGGTCGCAAGCCTCACGCTCATCGCCGGCGTGACCTTCTGGCTCGGCATGGGCCTGGTGGTCGGCGTCGGCCTCGTCAGCCAAGCGCCGGCGATCAGCGAGATCAATCATTTCCACTCGGCGGTCAATCAGGTCTTCGGCCTAGGCGTCCTGGCGCTGCTCGCCGCCTATCTCGCTTTCGTCAGTCAGCGCGGCGTCAAGCCGATCCTGTTTCACGTCAGGTTGCCCGGACCGTTCGTGACGCTCGGCCAGATGGCGCTGGGCGTCATTGACGTCTGCTCGGCGGCGGGCGCCCTCTATGTCCTTTTGCCGAAAGGGCATGGTCTAGCCTTCATGACCTTCGGCGCGCTCTATTCCTTCGCCTGCATGTTGGGAATCGCCAGCCATGCGCCGGGCGGGCTCGGCGTCTTCGAAGCGACGATGTTGAAGACCGTCCCCGCCGAAAGCGGCTCGGTTCTCGCTTCGCTGTTGCTGTTTCGCGCCATTTATTACTTGACGCCTTTCGTCTTCGCGATGGCGCTGCTCGGCGCGCATGAGGCGGTCCGGCGGTGGCGCTCGTTGCGCGAAGCGATCGAGGCCTCGAGCGACTTGGGCGAAGAGTGAAGATGCGCGGCCGCCCGGCCGCGCCACTTGACTTCGCTGCGCTCTCGCCTCTTTCAAAGTCAAGGCGCGACGAGGCGCGCCGGCCATGAGCGACATCACCCTCTCCGATCTCGAGGCCGACGTAAGGTCGCAATTCTGCGCCGACCTTATCGGCGCCATGCCGGAGCCGGCGGTCGTCGTCGGCGCCGACATGAGGCTCATCGCGGCCAACGCGCCGGCTCAGGCGGTGCTCACCGCGGCGAAAGTCGGCGAACCGCTTGTCCTCGCTTTGCGTGCGCCTGACGTGCTCGACGGGCTTCGCCGCGTCCTCGCCCAGGGCGTAATCGAGACCGTCTCGTGGAGCGAGCGAGTGCCTGTCGAGCGCGTCTTCGACGTCCATATCGCGCCGTTGACGGCGCGGAATGGCGAGATCGGCGCCGCTTTGCTTACGCTGCGCGACCTGACCGAAGCGCGCAAGGTCGAGCGCATGCGCGTCGATTTCATCGCCAACGCCAGCCACGAGTTGCGCACGCCGCTCGCCTCGCTGCTCGGCTTCATCGAGACTCTGCAAGGCCCGGCCCGCGACGACGCAAAGGCGCGGCAGAAATTCCTCGGCATCATGCGCGAGCAAGGCCGCCGGATGGCGCGCCTTGTCGACGATCTGCTGTCGCTCTCGCGCATCGAGCAGAATCAGCACGTCCGGCCGGAGACGCCCGTCGATCTATCGTTGATCGCTCGCCATGTCGCCGACACCTTGGCGCCGCTCGCGCAAGAAATGTCGGTCGATCTCGACGTACAGGCGACCCGTTCGGTGATCGTCATGGGCGACCGCGACGAGCTTGTCCGAGTCGCGGAGAACCTGGTCGAAAACGCGATTAAATACGGCTCGCCCGCGCCCGAGGAGAAGCGTCGCGGCAATGTCGAAATCCGCGTCGCGCGCGTAAAGCGCGAAGGCGCGCTCAGCGTGAAGGATGATGGGCCGGGCATCGCGCCGGAGCATCTGCCGCGGCTGACCGAACGCTTCTATCGCATCGACGCCGGCCAGAGCCGGTCGCGCGGCGGCACCGGCTTGGGCCTCGCGATCGTCAAGCACATTATCGCCCGTCACCGCGGCCGGTTAACCATCGCCAGCGATATCGGCCGCGGCTCGACCTTCGCCGCCAACATTCCTCTGCACCCCGATGATTCGGGGTTTAAAGACTAGAAACATTTCAACGGTTTATACTGTCATCAAACCGTTTCCTATCTGTCATAGATAAAGGGCGTTGGCTCCGTAGAAAGCGGGCCCGACGGCCGGTCAGCCCCTCAAGGGCGCCGGTCCGCGCATTCCGCAACCGAGCCAGAGAGGCAATCATGTACCTTCGATCCTTGACCAGCGCGGCGATCCTCGTCGCCGGTCTCGCCAGCGCGAGCGCCGCCGATATTTCCGGCGCGGGCGCAACCTTCCCGTATCCCATCTACGCCAAATGGGCCGACGCCTACAAAAAAGAGACCGGCAACGGGTTGAATTACCAGTCGATCGGGTCCGGCGGCGGCATCAAGCAGATCGAAGCCAAGACGGTTACTTTCGGAGCCTCCGACATGCCGCTGAAGCCGGCCGCTCTAGATAAGGCCGGCCTCGTCCAATGGCCAATGGTGATGGGCGGCATCGTGCCGGTGGTCAATGTCGCCGGGATCAAGCCGAACGAGTTGACGCTTGACGGCGACACTCTGGCCAAGATCTTCCTCGGCGAGATTAAGACGTGGGACGATCCGTCGATCAAGAAGCTCAATCCGGACGTCAAGTTGCCGTCCGCGGCGATCGCGGTGGTTCACCGCTCCGACGGTTCCGGAACCACCTTCAATTTCACCGACTATTTGTCCAAAGTCTCGGACGAATGGAAATCGAAGGTCGGCGAGAGCACGTCGGTCGAATGGCCGGTCGGAATCGGCGCCAAGGGCAACGAGGGCGTCTCCAATAACGTGATGCAGACGCAGAACGCGATCGGCTACGTCGAATCGGCCTACGCCAAGCAAAATCATCTGACCGTCACCGACATGATCAACCATGACGGCAAGAAGGTCGAGCCGCTTCCAGCGAGCTTCCAGGCTGCAGCGGCGAACGCGGATTGGAAGAACGCTGCGGGCTTCTATCTCCTGCTGACCGACCAGCCTGGCGCGCAATCCTGGCCGATCACCGCCTCGACTTTCATTCTGATGCCCAAGCAGGCGCCGGATGCGGCGGCCGCGAAAGAGGCTTTGCAGTTCTTCTCATGGGCCTTCGCCAATGGGACGAAGATGGCCGAAGACCTCGACTATATTCCGATGCCGGCCTCGGTCGTCGCGCTGATCAAGGACGAATGGAAAGAGATCAAAGGGCCCGACGGCAAGCCGTTGATGTAAGAGGATCGAGAGGGCGTGCGCGGGCGGCTCGCGCCGCGCGCGCTCCCTTCTAGCCGATTGATGCGAGTTCGAGAGAGTTCGGTGGCCGACATTTCAATCCCCATCGCGCAAGCGCGACTGTCGAACGAGGTCGTATCGCGAGCGCGCGCTCTGCGTGGGCTGATCTTTCGCGATCGGATATTTCGAATCGTCACCCGCGCCGCCGCGGCGCTGGTGCTCGCGCTGCTCGGCGGCGTGATCCTGTCGCTGGCTTGGGGCTCGGCGCCGACGATCCGGACCTTCGGCCTTAGCTTCCTGATCACCGAAGTCTGGAACCCGGTCACCGACGAATACGGCGCCTTCGCGCCGATCTGCGGCACGTTGATCACGGCTTTTTTGGCGATGATCATCGCCGTTCCGATCGGAATCGGAATCGCGATCTTTCTGACGGAGCTTTGTCCCCAGCCATTGCGCCGGCCGATCGGCATCGCCATCGAATTGCTCGCCGGCATTCCGTCGATCATTTACGGCATTTGGGGATTGTTCGTCTTTGCGCCCTTTCTGCAGGCCTATGTGCAGCCCGCGCTGATCAACGCCTCGCAGCCCATTCCCATTCTCTCGACGCTGTTCGCAGGGCCGCCTTACGGCATCGGCATGCTGACGGCGGGAATCATCCTGGCGATTATGGTTCTACCCTTCATCACGTCGATCTCGCGCGACGTGTTCGAGACCGTGCCCTCGGTTCTCAAAGAATCGGCTTACGGCATTGGCTGCACGACCTGGGAAGTGGTCCGCAGCGTCGTCCTGCCCTATACGCGCGTCGGCGTGATCGGCGGGGGCATGCTCGGGCTCGGCCGCGCGCTTGGGGAAACCATGGCGACGACCTTCGTCATCGGCAACGCTCACAAGATTTCCGCTTCGATCCTGGCGCCGGGCACGACGATTTCGGCGACGATCGCCAATGAATTTACCGAAGCGGTCGGCGACCTTTACACGTCCGCGCTGATCACGCTCGGCCTCATTCTTTTCGTCATTACCTTCTTCGTCCTAGTCGCTGCGCGGCTGTTGCTGATGCGCCTCGACAGAAAGGCGGGTTGATATGGCAAAGTACCGAGCTCGCCGACGGGTCGACGCCGCGGCGAAGATCCTGTGTGTCGCCGCCACGATTTTCGGCCTCGGCTGGCTGACTTTGATTCTCGCCGCCTTGGTGTGGAACGGATTTGGCGGCCTGTCGCTTGCGGTCTTCACCCAGATGACGCCGCCGCCTGGCTCGAACGGCGGCTTGCTCAACGCCATCGTCGGAAGCCTGATCATAACCGCGCTCGGCCTCGCCATCGGCGCGCCGATCGGCATTCTGGCCGGCACTTACATGGCCGAATACGGCCGCTATTCGCGGCTCACTTTCTTCGTGCGCTTCATCAACGACATTCTGCTCAGCGCGCCGTCGGTCGTCGTCGGTCTGTTCGTTTACCAGATCATGGTGACGCGAATGGGCCATTTCTCCGCCGTCGCCGGCGGCGTCGCGCTCGCCATTATCGTCATTCCAGTCGTCGTGCGCACCACCGAGGACATGCTGCTTCTGGTGCCTGGCTCGCTGCGCGAGGCCGCCGCGGCTCTCGGCATGCCGCGCGCCGCTGTGATCCGCCACGTCGCCTATCGCGCGGCGCGCGCCGGCCTGCTCACCGGCATTCTCTTGGCGATCGCCCGGATCAGCGGCGAGACCGCGCCGTTGCTCTTCACCGCGTTGAACAATCAGTTTTTCAGCGCCAATCTCGACGCGCCGATGTCGAGCCTGCCCGCGGTGATCTTCCAGTTCGCATTGAGCCCCTACAAGGATTGGCAGCATCTCGCGTGGACCGGCGCGCTGCTCATCACCTTTGCGGTCCTGGCCATGAGCATCGCCGCGCGCGTGCTCGCTGCGCGAGCGGTCAACAAGTGAGCGCGTCAATGTCCTCCCGAGAGTCCGCAAACATGAACGAGATGGCCCAGACCGCGCGCACGAATGCTGTCCAGAATGCGTCGCGAGAAAAAATCGCAGTGCGCGGATTGAGCTTCTATTATGGCGGCTCGCGCGCGCTCAAAGACATCAATCTTTCGTTCTCCGAGAACAAGGTCACCGCTCTAATCGGCCCCTCCGGCTGCGGTAAATCGACCTTTTTGCGTGTCCTCAATCGGATGTACGACCTTTATCCGAACCAGCGCGCCGAGGGCGAAGTCCTGCTCGACGGCGAGAACATCCTCGACGCCAAGCTCGATTTGAACTTGTTGCGTTCGCGCGTCGGCATGGTGTTTCAGAAACCGACGCCGTTCCCGATGTCGATCTACGACAATATCGCCTTCGGCATCAAACTGTATGAGAAATTGAGCAAGTCCGAACTGGACGGTCGGGTCGAATCGGCCCTGCGCCGCTCCGCCTTGTGGGACGAAGTCAAGGACAAGCTGGCGGCGAGCGGCCTCTCCCTCTCTGGCGGCCAGCAGCAGCGTCTCTGCATCGCCCGCACCGTCGCGATCAAGCCGGAAGTCATTTTGTTCGACGAGCCGTGTTCGGCGCTCGACCCGATTTCGACTTCCAAGATCGAAGAGCTGATCGACGAGCTGACCGACGATTACACGATCGTCATCGTCACCCACAGCATGCAGCAGGCGGCGCGCGTCTCCGAATACACCGCCTTCATGTATCTCGGAGAGCTGATCGAATTCGACGACACCAGCAAAGTCTTCACCTCGCCGCGGGAGAAGCGCACCCAGGATTACATCACCGGCCGCTTCGGCTGAGGAGATTTTGATGAGCGAACACATCGTCAGGGCCTATGACAAAGAGCTCGATGCGCTCGGCCGGCGCATCGGCGAAATGGGCGGCATCGCCGAAAAGATGGTCGTCGACGCGATGGACGCGCTCGGTTCGGTCAATAACGAGTTGGCCCAGCAGGTCATCGCCACCGATCCGCGCCTCGACACGCTGCAGCGCGAGATCGAAGAGCAGGCCATCTTGACGATCGCGCGTCGCCAGCCGATGGCGGTCGATTTGCGCGAGATCATCGGCGCGATCCGCGTCGCCGGCGACCTCGAGCGCATCGGCGACCTCGCCAAGAACATCGCCCGACGGTCGGTGAAAATCGGCCCGGAATCGCGCGTGCCGCGCGCTTCGGTGGGCTTGAAGCACATGAACGATCTCGCCACCGAGCAATTGAAGGACGTGCTCGACGCTTACGCGCTGCGCGACGCCGACCGCGCGCATGCCGTATGGACGCGGGACGCCGAGCTCGACGCGCTCGAAGATTCGGTGTTTCGCGACCTTCTCACCCATATGATGGAGGATCCGCGCAACATCTCCTTCTGCGCGCATCTCCTTTTCTGCTCCAAAAACATCGAACGGATCGGCGATCACGCGACCAACATTGCCGAGACGGTCTACTATCTCGTGACGGGCGGAACGCTTCCGGCCGAACGTCCGAAGGGACATCCCGACCAGGCGACGCCGGCTCCGCTCGGGGCGGTTGAGCAATGAAGGAGGAACGCCGGGATCTCAGCCGGGCGGCGACGGTCGCGGCGCCGCGAATTCTCGTGGTCGAGGACGAATCCGATCTCGCCTTGCTGCTCGCCTATAATTTGGAGGCCGAGGGCTACGCGCCCGAATGCGTCGAGCGCGGCGACGAAGCGGAGCTACGGCTGGCTGAAAACCCGCCCGACCTGTTGATCCTCGATTGGATGCTGCCCGGCGTTTCGGGCCTCGAAATTTGCCGCCGATTGCGGGCGCGAGAATCGAATCGAACGCTGCCGGTCATCATGCTGACCGCGCGCGGCGAAGAGGGCGAGCGCGTGCGCGGGCTTTCGGTCGGCGCGGACGATTACGTGGTCAAGCCTTTTTCCGTGCCCGAACTCATGGCGCGCGTGCGGGCGTTGCTCCGGCGCAGCCGGCCCGAGCGCATCGCCGAAAGGCTTTCCGCCGGCGATCTCGACCTCGATCGCGAGACAAAGCGGGTCCGACGCGGCGCGCGCGACATCCATCTCGGTCCGACCGAGTTTCGCTTGCTGGAATATCTGCTGGAGCGGCCGGGCCGCGTCTTTTCGCGCGCGCAGCTGCTCGACGGCGTCTGGGGGCTTTCGGCCGAAATCGACGAGCGCACGGTCGACGTCCATATCGGGCGCCTGCGCAAGGCGCTGTCGCGCGGCAAGGAGCGCGATCCGATCCGCACGGTGCGCGGCGCCGGCTACGCCTTCGACGAGACTTTCGGAAAGTTGTAGCGCGCCTCGTCGTTCCGGGCCGTTCCGGCGGCCGCGGCATAAATTGGATAACCAGATTTGCCTTAGCCGGCCTTTGTCGGGACGCGCGCAGACGCCCTCTCGCCGCCCCCTTCCGCCGAAGACGGGCGACCGCCGCTCACGCAATGCGAGCGGCGGCGCGTCGCTCGCGCTCTCGCTCGCGCCGTCGGTCCTGCGCCGGCTGATAGGCCATCCGGCCATGGTGGACGCAATAGGGGCCGTCGCCCTGGGTCTGGATGCCGCAATAGCGGAATTCCGAGGAGGTAGGGTCGCCGAGCGGCCAGCGGCACATCGCCTCTCTCAGCTCGACGATCGTCACTCGGAGCGACATCGGGATGACGACGTCCTCGCGGAACTCGGGCTCCGCCTCGATCTCCGCGTCGCGCGCCAGCGCGAGCGCCGTATTGCCGCGAAAGCCGCCGCCGCTGCGCGGCGAAGGCGGGCGCGTTCCGGCCGGGCGCTGCTGCCTGACCCGCGGCGCAACGGGCGCGCTGGCCTTGACTCGGCCGGAAAGGCCGAGGCGGTGCACCTTGCCGATCACTGCGTTGCGCGTCACGCCGTCGCCGAGCTCGGCGGCGATCTGGCTGGCGCTCTTGCCGTCGAGCCACAATTGCCGCAGGAGCTCGACCTTCTCGTCAGTCCACATCTTGGCCTCGTTTCCGCCGGCGACCGCAGAGTTCGCCGGCCGTCTGAAAGCGTATGAACCCTGCGCTCCGACCCCTCGAACGGAATCCGACGCCCCCGCTCGCTCGGCTGCGCCGACGAACGCTCCGCACTTCACGCTCTCTAGAAAACCGGCTCCACGACATCTCGTAGCCGACGAAAAGGAATCTACACTACGCGTTGAATCGCGCGCAAGAGTCCTACTTCCACTCCCGTCGCTGTTTTCAACAGAGGATGCGCGAGGCGCCCAAGACAAACACGGCCGCGGCCGTACTTCCCGCGCCGCGCCAACGCCTAGAGAATTGACCCCAAAGCGGCCGGCGCCTATGATCCTGCTCCGCAGAGCGGCCGTCCCAGCGGGGCGGCGTTTTTGTTTGCGCCGCCTGGGGTTGTGGGTAGGCGTCCTATCCGGAACGCTGGAGTTGAACAACGTGTCTTCCGCGATCGTGCCGGTTTATGCAAGGGCCGACATCGCCTTCGATAGGGGCGAAGGCGCTTGGCTGATCTCGACGACCGGCGAGCGCTATCTCGATTTCGGGGCCGGCATCGCCGTCGCCTCGCTCGGCTATTCGCATCCGCATCTGGTCGAGGCGCTGACGCGTCAAGGCCAGAAGCTTTGGCACACGTCCAACCTTTTTCAGATCCCGGAAGGCGAGAGGCTGGCGCGCCGCCTCACGGAGGCGACATTCGCCGATCTCGTCTTTTTCTCCAATTCAGGCGCGGAGGCGAACGAGGCCGCGATCAAGATGGCGCGCAAGTGGCAGTCGGTCGGCGGCCGGCCCGAGCGCTACCGCTTCATCACGTTCGAGGGCGCTTTCCATGGCCGCACCTTGGCGACGATCGCCGCAGGGGGGCAGGCCAAATATCTTGAAGGCTTCGGGCCGAAGGTCGAGGGTTTCGACCAGATTCCGGTCACCACGATCGAGGCGGTCGAGAAAGCGATCGGGCCGGAAACTGGCGCCATCTTGATCGAGCCGATCATGGGCGAGGGCGGCGTGCGCGTCGTGCCGCCGGCCTTCCTACGCGGCTTGCGCGCCCTCTGCGACGCCTACGGACTTCTGCTCGTCTTCGACGAGATCCAGACCGGGGTCGGCCGCACGGGCAAACTCTTCGCTTATCAACATTCTGGCATTCACCCCGACATCATGACGATCGCCAAGGGGATTGGCGGCGGCTTTCCGATGGGCGCGTGCCTCGCCACGGCCGACGCGGCCAAGGGCTTCACGACCGGGACGCACGGCACCACTTTCGGCGGCAATCCGCTGGCTATGGCGGTCGGCAATGCGGTGCTCGACGTGGTGCTGGCGCCCGGCTTCATCGAGCGCGTCGCGCGGCTTGGCCTGATGTTGCGGCAGCGCCTCGCCGAATTGAAGGACCGCCACGACGCGATCATTGAAGAGGTGCGCGGCGAAGGCCTACTGGTCGGCTTGAAGGTCAAGGTCGCCAACGCCGATTTCGCCGCCGCGGCGCGCAAGGAGAAGTTGCTGACCATTCCGGCCGGCGACAACGTCGTGCGCTTGGCGCCGCCCTTGATCGTCAGCGACGAGGAGCTGCTCGAGGGCGTGCGCCGCCTCGATGCGGCCTGCGCCCGGCTCGAAGCGGAAGCGACCGCCGCCGCTCAGAAGGGCGCGGCCGAATGACCCGGACGCCGCCCGCAGCGCCCGTCCGGCACTTTCTCGACCTGTCGAAGGTTGCAGCGAGCGACCTGCGCCACATTCTCGACAGGTCCTCGGCGATGAAGGCGAGCCGCATCCGCGGCGAGCCGCCGAAGGCGCGTCCGCTCGCCGGCAAAACCCTGGCGATGATCTTCGACCAGCCATCGACCCGAACCCGGGTTTCTTTCGAGAAAGCGATGCGCGAACTCGGCGGCGACGCCATGATGCTGACCGGCGCCGAGATGCAACTCGGCCGCGGCGAAACCCTCGCCGACACCGCACGGGTCCTGTCCCGCTATGTCGATGCGATCATGATTCGCGTGCTCGACCACCAATCGCTGGAGGAATTGGCGCGCTATGCGACCGTGCCGGTGATCAACGGTCTGACCAAGCGGTCTCACCCTTGTCAGGCGATGGCCGACATCCTAACTTTCGAGGAGCATCGCGGTCCGATCCGCGGGCGGAAGATCGCTTGGAGCGGCGATTACAACAACGTTCTTTCGTCCTGGATCGACGCGTCGGCCCGTTTCGAATTCTCGCTCGACATCGCCTGTCCCCCCGAATTGCAGCCGCCGGCCGCCCGCATTGAGGCGGCGCGGGCCCTCGGCGCGGACGTGAAGATCGGCGCGGATCCGTTTGCGGCGGTGGCCGGCGCGGCGGCCGTGATCTCCGACTGCTGGGTGTCGATGGGCGACGAGGACGAAGGGCGACGGCACAATCTTCTCGCGCCCTATCAAGTCAACCAGCAGCTGATGAACGCGGCGGCCAAGGACGCGATTTTCATGCACTGCCTGCCTGCTCATCGCGGGGAGGAAGTGACAGACGACGTCATGGACGGACCGCAATCGGTTGTCTTCGACGAGGCGGAGAACCGTCTGCACGCCCAGAAAGGCATTCTCGCCTGGTGCTTAGGGGCGCTGGACCCATAATCAGTCCCGCCTTTCGCGACAGGCGGTCTGACAAGCGTTAAGGAGCGTTCGAACGGTGAACGACAACGTTCGCAGCCGCGCGGTTTCCGACGACCGGCGCGAAGACATCGTATTGCCCTTCGCGGTCGAGCCGCTGAGCACGCGCGGCCGCGTGGTGCGGCTCGGCCCGGCGATCGACGCGATCCTGAAACGCCACGCCTATCCTTCGCCGGTGGCGCGCATCGTCGGCGAAGCCGCGGCCTTGACGGTTCTGCTCGGCTCGGCCCTGAAAATCGAGGGCAGCTTTCAACTGCAGACCAAGACCAACGGTCCGCTGAACATGCTGATCGTCGATTTCGATGCGCCGTCGAATTTGCGCGCGCTGGCTCGGTTCGACGCCGACAAAATCGCGGCGGCCAGCGAGCAGGCGCGGTCCGGCGACCTGCTCGGCGACGGCCATCTCGCCTTTACCGTCGATCCCGGCGCCGGCCTGTCGCGTTATCAGGGCGTCATTCCACTGGACGGCCAGGGCCTCGAAGCCGCGGCGCACCAGTATTTCCAGCGCTCCGAACAGATCCCCACGCTCGTGCGTCTGGCGGTCGGCGAAGTGGTCACGCCGGACGCGGTTCATTGGCGCGCCGGCGGCTTGATGGCCCAGTATCTCCCCGATTCGCCTGAACGGCGGCGGCAGGCGGACCTCGATCCCGGCGACGCCCCGGAAGGCGCGCCGCGCGATATCGTGCTCGAGGACGACGCATGGACCGAGGCGCGCGCCCTGGTCGGCACGGTCGAGGATCACGAATTGATCGATCCGACCCTCTCGAGCGAGCGTTTGCTTTATCGGCTGTTTCACGAACGCGGCGTGCGCGTCTTCACGCAGGGCGATCTGCGCGACGCCTGCCGCTGCTCTCGCGAGCGGATCGAGGCGATGCTGCGCCGGTTCTCGTCCGAAGAGCGCCGCGACATGGTCGGCGACGACGGCAAGATCGGCGTGACCTGCGAATTCTGTTCGACGAAGCGGGTGTTCGATCCGGCGGAGTTCGAAAGCTGAGTTTTCGCGGGAGGCCGCCCTGCAATCGCGTTGGCGCTTACGGAGCGCATGGGAGTCTGATTGCGCCGGAATCTAATCTTCCGGCGCAATCGCCGGGGGCGCTCGCGAATGTCGAGCGCGCCGCGCGATTTGCCTGATCGCGCGCTCCGACATTAAGGTGCCGCCCAATTGCGACAGGGGAGCCATAAAATCCTGCATGATGACGAAATCCGGCCCTGACGAGTTCGCCGTGCGTCTCAAAGAAACCGGCTCGGCGGTCGAGGCGATGCTTGAGCGCCTGCTGGCCGATGCGCCGCTCGCCGGAGAAATTGCGCGCCCGCCGCGGCTCGTCGCCGCGATGCGGCACGGCGCGCTCGCCGGCGGCAAACGGCTCAGGCCATTTCTGACGATCGAGACGGCGAAGGCGCTGGGCCTGGGCGGCGAAGGGCCTTTGCGCGCCGGCGCGGCGATCGAACTGGTCCATTGCTATTCGCTGGTTCACGACGACCTTCCGGCGATGGACGACGACGACCTCAGACGCGGCCGCCCGACCGTCCACAAGGCTTTCGACGAGGCGACGGCGATCCTCGCCGGCGACGCGTTGTTGACGCTCGCTTTCGACGCAATGGGCGAAGCCGCGACCCATCCGGACGGCGCGATCCGCGCCGCGCTTTGCGTCGGTCTCGCCCGCGCCGCCGGACTTGGCGGCATGGCGGGCGGACAGATGCTCGATCTCGAGGCGGAATCGGCGGCTGCGCCGCTCGATAGCGACGCGATTTTACGGCTGCAGGCGATGAAGACAGGCGCCCTGCTGCATTTCTCGGTCGACGCCGGCGCGATCATCGCCGCCGCGCCCCCGCCGGCGCGCGTCGCGCTGTCGCGCTACGGCCATGCGCTTGGCGCAGCCTTCCAGATCGCCGACGACATTCTCGACGCGGAGGGTGACGAGGCGACGCTCGGCAAACGCGCCGGCAAGGACGCCGGCCGCAACAAGGCGACCTTCGTCGCCGCCCTCGGCTTAGACGGCGCCAAGGCGGCGCGCGACCGGCTGGTCGCGGAGGCCGAGGCGGCGTTGAACGAGACCGGGCTCGGCGACAAGGTTGAAATATTGCGCGCCGCAGCGCGATTCGTCGCGACGCGGGCGAGCTAAGCCCGGCTCTGTTCGCTTGAGGACAAAGACCGGGACTTTCCTAGATACTCGCAAATCGCCTTGCTGACTTCCGCCGGCCGCGTGAAGTCGACGCGCGGATGGCGAAAGGGGACCCACTGAAAGCGCGCGTACCATAAAGTTCCCGGATGGGGCGGGCGGCTATAGTCGTATGCGCCGAGCGGCCGGAAACATTCGCGCTCGACGCCGACATAGCTCAAATTTTGCTGCTCGGAGGCGTAGAGCCGCAGCAGCGCGCGTTTTTGCTCGCGCTCCGTCTCGCTGAGGGCGATGATCGTCTCACGGCCGTTCGGATAGGGAAACGCTTGCGCGCCCGCCTTGCCGCCGAAGTAATTATACTCCGCGAATTCCAGAACGCTGACCTCGTCGACGAACAATTGGCCGAGCGCATTGAGCGCGTCGTGATCCGGATTGCCGCCTTCATAGGAGGGGAGCCAAATCTGATCGGGCCGATACGCGGCGACCGCCGTGCGAATCTCGGCATGGACTTGCGGAAGCTCGCGCCACAGGAACCGCGCCGGCCGCGTCGCCCAGCCGATCGGCGTCAATCCGAGCGCCGCCGCCGCGCGTTCCGCCTCGCTTCTGCGGCGGGCGACGAGTCGAGCATGGCCGCCGCGCCGCCACGCCCACATCGTCTCGCGCGAAAGGCAGCCATCGGTGAGGTAGAGGGCGAAGAGAGCGGCGCCTTGCGCTTTCGCCCGGCCGATCGAAGCGGCGGCGGCGACGACCTCGTCGTCGGGATGGGGGACAAGCAGAAGAATCCGCGAGCCGAACATGCCGCTTACCGCCGATCTCCGCGTTCACCCTGAGGCTCGCGCCAGCGCCGCGCGCCAGCCCGGCGTCAGATCCTCGCGCAGAACGTCCGCCCAGCTCGCGAGACGTCGCGCTCCGTAATCGAGCGCCGCGCGCCGCATCTTCTCTCGCAAGGCTTCGCTTCGGGCCATTTCTTCGAGCGCCGTGGCCCAAGCCTCGGCGCCGCCCTCGACAGGGCGGATCGCCTCGTTGTGCTCGAAAACGCCCGCCGAACTTGCCTTGCGCGCCAGCAGCATCGGCGCGCCGGCGGCGATCGCTTCGGCCACCGCCATGCCGCCGATCTCCACCTCGGAGGGCAGCGCGACAAAGTCGACGCTGGCGTAAAGCCGGCCGAGTTCGGCCGGCGAGACGAATCCGGGCAAGCTGATATGACCGGCGAGGCGCTCGGCCAGCTCCGTTCGCATCGGGCCAAGGCCGGCGACGACGAGATGGAGCGGCGCGCCGGCGGCGATCGCGCGCTGAGCCGACTCGACCAAGATCGGCACGTTCTTGCCGACGTCCAGGCGACCGACAAAAAGGGCGATCGTACGATCCTGCGGAACGGCGTAGTCGCGTCGCAGCGCCTCTTGCTCGCGCCGATGCGGACCAAAGAGCAATTTGTCGACCCCGATGCGCAGCCGACTGACCCGCTGCGCGCCGAGAATTTGCGCAGCAAGGGCGCGGTCTTCGTCACGGGTAAAAAACACATGCGCCGCAGCGCGCAAATGGCGCTGCAACAGATGCGCCATCTTGGCGCCTTGCCGTTCGTCGAGGCGCAGCTCATCGATCAGCTTCCGCCGCAGCCAGGGTAGGCGTCTAAACACGCGCTCGATCGTCTGGCGGGTGAAAATCCTCGCGTAAGCGGGCGTGTCGGTATGGAAGGAGCTGGTCAGCGGCATGCCGCGGTCGCGCGCGACGCGCTCGGCGGTTTTGGCGAAGGCGAAATAAGCGTCGGTCGTGTGGATCAGGTCATGGGCGGTCAGATCGCGCGCCAGCCGCCGATGATAGGAGGCGAGGTCCGAATGGGCGGGCACATAAGGGATGAATTTGAGCCGGGCGGTGCTGAAGACCGGCTTGAGATGCCGCAGCCTGACATGCGGCGCGAGCGCCTCCTCGCCGCGTTCGCCGGAAAAGTAGACGGTCAGGTCGAAAGGGAAATCGCCGAGGTCGGCCTCGGCCGCCGCCGCGGCGACACGCTCCCAATATTTGACATGGCCGCCGGCTTCCGCCGATCGCGGCAGATCGACTAGCGCGGCGATGCGGAGGCGGCGGGCGGGAGAGGGCGAAGTCAAGGCTGCGTCAGGCTGTTGATGGCGCCGGGTTAGGAGAGGGTGATCACGCCGTCTCTGCGATCAGGCCGATGCAAGTCGAATGGATAGACGTTCGTATTAGCGTAGATTTCACCGCCTGAAGCGCCCGGTCCTTGGAAGCCGCCGAGCGAATTATGCTACGGACGCGGACGCCAAGCCGACGACAACTAGGGGTGACGAACCCACGCCCCGCAATGTCATGCCGTAACCGTCACTGTCACTGCGATCGCCGAGTCGGAGCCGTCTCGCCAATCCTCTTGATCTCCCACTCCAACATCACGCCGCTCTTTTCATATACCCGCCTTCGCACTTCTTCGCCCAGCGCCTCGATATCCGCCGCCGTCGCGGCGCCGCGGTTGATGAGGAAATTGCAGTGCATTTCGCTCACCTGGGCGTCGCCGATGAGGAGGCCGCGGCAGCCGGCTTGGTCGATCAGCGTCCAGGCCTTGGCGCCGGGCGGGTTCTTGAAGGTGGAGCCGCCGGTCTTTTCGCGGATCGGCTGCGAGGCTTCGCGCGCGGCGGTGATCCGCTCCATCTGGGCGAAAATTTCCGCGGGTTCGCCTCGGCGGCCTCGGAAGATCGCCTGAGTGAAGATCACGTCCTCGGGCGCGGACGAATGGCGGTACGAAAAGCCCAGCGATTCGAGCGCGAAGGCGCGGACCGCGCCGGAGCGGTCGACGCCGCGCGCAGAAACGAGCACGTCCTTGGTCTCGCCGCCATGCGCGCCCGCATTCATGCGCAAGGCGCCGCCGATCGCGCCGGGCACGCCGCGGTAGAATTCGAGGCCGGCGATTCCCGCCTGCGCCGCGGCGCGGGCGACCGCGGCGTCGGGAGCGGCGGACCCGGCGACGATCGTTTGATCCTCGCGTGCGTCGATCGAACCGAACGCCTTGCCGCCGAGCCGGATGACGAGACCTTTGACGCCGCCGTCGCGGATGATGAGATTCGAGCCAAGGCCGATGACTGTGACCGGAGCCTCGCGCGGCAGCCGCGACAGGAGATAGGAAAGGTCGTCCTCGTCAGCCGGCTGAAACAAAACCTCGGCGGGGCCGCCGACGCGGAACCAGGTGAACGGCGCAAGCGGCGCGTCGGTTGTCAGCCGGCCGCGGAGGTCGCGTGCGAGGAGGCGGATTTCGCGAGCCAGATCTAGCCGCATGCAGGTTTCGCGCCGTGCTGAGGACTGCGCGCTGTCATTCCCGCGAAAGCGGGAATCCAGCACGGCCGATCCGGCAAGCGCGCGGGCTCCCTGGATTCCCGCTTGTGCGGGAATGACATCGGTCTCCTCACGCCGCCTTTTCCCCGGCCGCCAACTCGCCCGGCAGCGCATAGGCCCATTGCGTGATGTTGCCCGCGCCGAGGAAGACGACGTAATCGCCCGGCTCGGCAAGCTCGCGCACCAGCGGCGCGACGCGCTCAGGCGAGCCGAGCGTCAGCGCTTGCCGATGGCCATGCGCTTTGATCGCCGCCACCAGAGCCTCGGCCGTGGCGCCGGCGATCGGCGATTCGCCGGCAGGGTACACGTCGGCGACGACGACCAGGTCGGCGTCGTTGAAGCAGCTCGCGAATTGTTCGAACAGGGACGACAGCCGCGTGTAGCGATGCGGCTGCATGATGGCGATCACCTTGCCCTTCGTCGAGGCGCGGGCGGCGCGCAAAACCGCGGCGATCTCGACCGGATGGTGGCCGTAATCATCGAAAATCGAAACGCCGTTCCACTCGCCCGTGCGGGTGAAGCGCCGCTTGACCCCGCCAAAGCCGGCCAAGGCCTTGCGGATCGTCGCAATCGGCGCCTTCAATTCGTAGGCGACGGCGATCGCCGCGGTCGCATTGAGCGCGTTGTGGTGGCCGGGCATCGGCAGAACGAGATCGTCGATCAAAGTCTCGCCGCCGCCCTTGCGATCGCGGATCAGGACGCTGAACCTCGACTTGCCGCCATTGAGATCGACGCCGACCAGACGCGCGTCCGCTTGCGGATTCTCGCCGTACGTGATCACCCGACGATCCTCGATCGTTCCGACCAGCTCCTGCACCGTCGGATGGTCGAGGCACATTACTGCGAAGCCGTAAAAGGGAATGTTTTCGACAAAGGCGCGGAACGCCTGCTTGATCGCGTCGAACGTCTCGAAATGATCGAGATGCTCGGGATCGATGTTGGTGACGATGGCGATGTCGGCGGGCAATTTGAGGAATGTGCCGTCGCTCTCGTCCGCTTCGACGACCATCCAGTCGCCGGCGCCGAGTCGGGCGTTGGTCCCATAGGCGTTGATAATCCCGCCATTGATCACGGTCGGATCGAGACCGGCCGCGTCGAGCAATGTCGCGACCAGCGAGGTCGTCGTCGTCTTGCCATGCGTGCCGGCGATGGCGACGCATTGTTTCAGCCGCATCAATTCGGCGAGCATTTCGGCGCGGCGCACCACCGGCAGCCGCTTCTCGCGCGCCGCGGCGAGTTCGGGATTGTCGCGCTTGATCGCGGTCGAGACGACGACGACCGCGGCGTCGCCGAGATGAGCGGCGTCGTGGCCGACAAAGATTGTCGCGCCCTTATCGCGCAGACGTTTGACATTGGCGTTGTCGCTCGCATCCGAGCCCTGCACCTTGTAGTTGAGGTTGAGCAGAACCTCGGCGATGCCCGACATGCCGATGCCGCCGACGCCGATGAAATGAATGGGGCCGAGCTCGCGCGGCAGTTTCATCGAAATGGACCTTTTTGGCGGAGGCCCAAGCCGGTCCGCCCCTCTGTGAGGCGTGGCATAAGGCGAATCGGCGATCGAGACAAATGTGGCGCCGCGAACGCGCGGCCCGCTGGCGGCGAACAAAAACCTGAACGTTTCAGCGCCGCCCGGTCAAACCGGCCGTCGCCGCGCAGCCCAGACCGGCATTGATCTCTTAAAGAAAAAATAGTCCGGAAAGCCGGCTCGGCCGCCGCAAGCGAGAGGCGCGCGGGAGTTACGCCCGATTGGCGATTTCGATGAGGTTTCCATCCGGATCGCGGATATACACGGAGACGAGCGCCCCCGCCGCGCCCTCGCGCTCCGCCGGTCCGACTTCGATGGCGACGCCGCAGCCCTGCAGGTGAGCGATTATGTCGGCCATCGACGTCTCCGCGATGAAGCAGAGATCGCCCGAGCCAGGCGTCGGCTTTTCCGCCTTCGGCTCGAATTCCCGACCCGCTGGGTGGAGATTGATTTTCTGATCGCCGAAGCGCAGCGCCTTGCGGCCTTGCGCGAAAGTCTCGACAATCAAGCCGAGGACGCGGCCGTAGAAGGCGCAGGTACGTTCGACGTCCTGAACGGTCAGGACAAGATGGTCGAGACGCTCGACGACGATCATGTCGCGCGGCCCGCGGCTTTGGCCAAGTCCTGACCGCCCGAGCCGAACCGCTGCTCCAGCAGCGCGAACAGCGTCCGCGCCGCTTGCACTTCGCCGCCTTCCGGCCCATGCGGCCGCGGCTTCGGATTCCAGGCATAGACGTCGAAATGCGCCCAGGCCGCCGCTTTCTCGACGAAACGCCTCAGGAACAAGGCCGCAATGATCGAGCCGGCGAAGGGCCCCGGGGGCGAATTGGTGAGATCGGCGATTTTGCCGTCGAGCATCGATGCGTAAGGCGCCCAGAGCGGCAACCGCCAGACCGGATCGCACGTCTCCCTCGCGCAGCGGCCGATATCGGCGGCGAGCGATTCGTCGTCGGTGTAGAACGGCGGCAAATCCGGCCCGAGCGCGACCCGCGCCGCGCCGGTGAGCGTGGCGAAATCGATCATCAGCGCCGGGGCCTCCTCGTCGGCGAGGGCGAGTGCGTCGGCGAGAATGAGCCGGCCCTCGGCGTCGGTATTGCCGATCTCGACGGTCAGGCCCTTGCGGCTTTTGATGACATCGCCCGGCCGGAACGCCGCCGCCGAGATTGAATTTTCCACGATCGGGATCAGCGTGCGCAGGCGCAGGTCAAGCCCGGCCTCGACGACCATCCGGGCGAGGGCCAAGGCCGCGGCCGCGCCGCCCATATCCTTCTTCATCAACTCCATGCCGCTCGCCGGCTTGATGTCCAGTCCGCCGGTGTCGAAAGTCACGCCCTTGCCGATCAACGTCACTTTCGGCGCGTCGGCGCGGCCATGGACGAAATCGACGAGGCGCGGCGCTTCGCCCGCGGCGCGGCCGACCGCATGGATCAGCGGCAGGTTGGCGTTCAGGAGGTCATCGCCGCGAATGACCTCGACTTTGGCGCCGAGGCGCTCGGCGAGCCCGACGGCCTCCCGCTCGAGCGCCTCGGGACCAAGATCGTTGGCGGGAACATTGACGAGGTCGCGGCCGAAGGCGATTGCGGCGGCGACGGGCTCGAGTCGGGCGCCGTCGACGCCTTCCGGCGCGACGAGGCTGGGCTGCGGCTTTTCCGACGCCCGGTAGCGGGTAAAGCGATAGAGGCCGAGCAGGAAGGCCAGCGCGGCGAGGCCGACGTCGTGCGGCTCATTCGCGAAGCGATAGACGCCGGGCGGCAGCGCGCCGGCGAGCTTGCCGGGCAGCATGAGGTCGCGCGGCCTTTCGCCGCTCTCCAGGCCGAACAAAGCGACCGCGACGACGCCTTTCTCGTCCGGCAAAACGAGCGAACGGCCGGGCTTCGGCTCGAAGCCCGAGGATTCGGCGAAGGCGGCGGCGGGCGCCGGGAGCTCCGAGCGCACCGCGTCCCAGTTTTCGTCAGTGACGAAATAGATGGGCCGGGCGTTCGGCGTCGGCGCGGCGAATTGCAACGGCAAGCGGCTGATCTCCAAAGATGCGAGGAGACGCGAGCATAGTCCTTGGCGGCGCGCCGGCAAATTCGCGCTTCGTGCGCGCCGCCCGCGTTAACTTCTCGTTAGGCTTAACAAATTATTTCTGAGCGAGGTCTGGCGACCAGGGAGCGCGAGCTGATGGCTTTGGCGGCGGAGATCGGGCTCGGCGCTGGCGGCGCGGCGGCCCGCGGCGCGGCAGTCGCGCTTTTTTTGAGCGTCGCCGCGCTGGGCGGCTGCCGTAGCGTCGACGACGTCACCGGCTCGGTTGGAGCGACAGCCGAGGCGCCGCTGCCGACCACGGACGAGGCTCTGCCCGCCTATGCCGAGAAATGGGGCAAAGCCTATGACGCCGATCCCGGCGAGAAGATCGCCTCGATCAATTATGCTCGGGCCTTACGCGCGCTCGGCCGCTATCCCCAGGCCGTCGCGGTGATGGAATCGGCGGGCGTCAAGGCGCCGAACGATCAGGAGGTCCTCGCCGCCTACGGCAAGGCGCTCGCCGACAACGGCCAATTGCAACAAGCCGCGACCGTGCTCGCCCATTCCTACACGCCGGACCGGCCCAATTGGGCGAGCATGTCGGCGCAAGGCTCGGTCGCCGACCAACTCGGCGATCATGCGCAGGCGCAGGAATTTTATCGCGCCGCGCTGAAAATCGCGCCGAACGAGCCGACGATCCTCTCCAATCTCGGCCTGTCCTACGCTTTGACCAAACAATTGCCGCTGGCCGAGCAAACGCTCCGGCAGGCGGCGGCGCAGCCCGCGGCCGATCGCCGCGTGCGCGATAATCTTGCTCTCGTCCTGGCTCTCGAAGGCAAGTTCGCGGAAGCCGAAAAGCTCAACGAGCAGGACATGTCGGCGGAAGCCGCGGCCGCCAATGTCGCCGCCGTGCGCCAGATGATCGCGCAATCCGGCTCCTGGCGCGAGATTCAGTCGCTCGACGCCAAGAAAGCCGAGCGCCCGGCGCGGTCGCGCCCGCCAAAGACCGACGCGGCCAGCCCAAGCGCGCCGATGCAGATCCAGCCGGCGGGATAGCGACTGGTCCTCTTCAGCGAGGCCGAGGCGGACATCGTCGCTTTGCGCCGGCATAAGCGGCCGCGGTCAAACCGGCGACAAAGCCTCGGCGGCGATTGACGGGCGCGAGCGCCCCTGTCATAAGCGCGCTCCGACAGACTGGGCTTCGCGGCCCGGTCGTTTTGTTTTGAGACGAGGCTCGCTGGGCGGGTCTGCGAGCCGGAATTCAAGGATAGTCGCTCAGATGGCCAATACGAGTTCGGCGAAGAAAGCCGTTCGCAAGATCGCCCGGCGTACGGCGGTCAACAAGTCGCGCCGCAGCGAAATGCGCACTTTCGTGCGCAAGGTTGAAGAAGCGCTCGCCGCCAAGGACGCCGCGGCCGCGGCCGCCGCCCTGAAAGACGCCGAACCGCGCCTCGCCCGCGCCGCCCAGAAGGGCATCGTTCATCAGAACGCCGCGTCCCGGAAAATTTCGCGACTGAGCAAGCGCGTCAAGGCGCTGGCCGGCTGAGGTCCTGGCCGTCCGAGAAATCGCCCAGCGCATCCGCCGGACGCGATGGCGGTCTATCGCGCCGGCCGGCGGCAATTTATGACAATTTAGCGATACGCCCGGCCAAGCGGCGTGTACTATGCTCCCAACCAATTAGGGGGGAGCTCATGTCCGACATCGCGGTCAATCCTGTCGACGAAGTTTTGCCCGCGCCGCGTCTCGCCGCGCTCGGTCTGCAGCATGTCCTGGTGATGTACGCAGGCGCCGTCGCGGTGCCGCTGATCATCGCCGGCGCTTTGGGGCTCGCGCCTGAACAGCGCGCCATTCTCATCAACGCCGACATCCTCGCCTGCGGCCTCGCCAGCCTCGTTCAGTCGATCGGCTTTCCGGGCGTCGGCATTCGCCTGCCGGTGATGATGGGCGTGACCTTCGCCTCCGTCGCTCCGATGCTGGCGATGATCAACGCCGCCAAGGAGGCGGGCGGCGCGAATTTTTCATCCGTCGCGGTTCTGACGACGATCTACGGCGCGGTGGCGGCGGCCGGCGTGTTCGCAATCGTCGTCGCGCCGTTCATGAGCCGGTTGCTGCGGCTGTTTCCGCCGGTCGTGACCGGCTCGATCATTCTCGTCATCGGCCTGTCGTTGATGCGGATCGGCGTCGGCTGGGTCGAAGGGCCGTTCACCGTGCCGAACGTCGTCGACGGCGTATTCAAAGGCATGATCCCCAATCCCAACCGCGACGCGCTCGACGGATTTGCCCTGTCGCTGATCGTGCTGCTCGTCATCCTCGCCGTCACCAAATTCGGCAAGGGGTTCATCGCCAACATCGCCGTGCTGATCGGCATCGTTGTCGGCGCGATCATCGCGGCGCTCGCCGGCAAGATGGAGTTCGGCGCGGTCGCCAAAGCCTCCTGGCTCGGCGTGACGGTTCCGCTGCAATTCGGCTTTCCCGATTTCCAGATCGCGCCGATCCTGACCATGTGCGTGGTGATGATCGTCGTGATGATCGAATCGACCGGCATGTTCCTGGCGCTGGGTGAAATGACCGGCAAGAAAATCGGTCCGGACGAGCTCAGCGCCGGCCTGCGCGCCGACGGCGTCGGCACGATCATCGGCGCGCTGTTCAACGCCTTCGCCTACACGTCCTTTTCGCAGAATGTCGGGCTGGTCGGGGTGACCGGGGTGCGCTCGCGCTTCGTCACCGCGGCGGGCGGCGCAATTCTCATCGCGCTGAGCCTGGTCCCGAAATTGGCGGCGATCGTCGGCGCGATCCCGGTCGAGGTGCTGGGCGGCGCCGGCCTCGTCATGTTCGGCATGGTCGCGGCGACCGGCGTCCGGATCTTGAGCGCGGTTGATTTCAAAACCAACCGCAACAATCTGTTCATTGTCGCGATCGCCGTCGCCTTCGGCTTGCTCACCCTGATCGCGCCGGGCTTTTTCAAGAACTTCCCGACCGCGCTCCGGCCGATCCTCGATTCAGGCATCATCCTGACGACGATCGTCGCGGTCGCGCTCAATGCCTATTACAACGGGCTCGGCGCTCAGGGCGAAGCAGAGGCCCAATTGGCCGAAGCCGCAAAAGCGGCGGAGCATTGAATCAAAGCGACGCCCCTTCTCGCGCAAGCCAGGAGACGGCTTCTTGGCTCATCTCCGAATCGCTGGCGCTTTGCCGCGAGCCCGCCTATATGTCGATTTCGTGTCGGCGAGGGCGGTTCCCCGCGCGATTTTGACGTCAACCCGAACTCGAAGCGGCGCTCATGGATTCTGCATTGGTCGACCAAAAAGCCTCCGCCGTTTCGCCTCCGAAAGACTTGGAGAGCGGCCCGAATATCAGCAGTTTCCGCCTCGACAACGGCCTTGAGGTCGTCGTCATTCCGGACCATCGCGCTCCGGTCGTCACGCATATGGTCTGGTATCGCAACGGCTCCGCCGACGACCCGCCGGGCAAGTCCGGCATCGCTCATTTTCTCGAACATTTGATGTTCAAGGGCACGGCCGCCCATCCGCAGGGCGAATTCTCGAAAGTGATCGCCGAACTCGGCGGCCAGGAGAACGCCTTCACCGGCAATGATTACACGGCCTATTTCCAGCGCGTCGCCAAGCAGCACCTGCCGGTGATGATGGCGTTCGAGGCGGACCGGATGACCGGACTGCAGCTCACCGATGAAGTGGTCGCGCCCGAGCGCGACGTCGTGCTCGAGGAGCGGCGCATGCATTGCGACGCCGACCCGGGCGCTCAGCTCGGCGAGGCGATGCAGGCGGCCCTGTTCACGCATCACCCTTACGGCACGCCGATCATTGGCTGGGCCCATGAAATCGAGGGGTTAAGCCGCGCCGACGCGCTCGCCTATTATCAACGCTTCTACACGCCGCAAAACGCGGTGCTTATCGTCGCGGGCGATGTCGAGCCCGAGGAAGTCCGCCGGCTTGCGGAAGAGACCTACGGCAAAATCAAGCCGCTCGGCGAGACGCCGCAGCGTCGGCGGCCGAAGGAGCCGCCGCAACTGGCGCGGCGAACCGTGACGGTGAATGACGAGAAGGTCGAGCAGCCGGTCTGGCAACGCTGCTACCTGACGCCCTCCTACCGCACCGCCGCGCCGGGCGAAGCCGAGGCGCTGGAAGTCCTCGCCCATATTCTTGGCGGCGGCCAGACCAGCTTGCTCTATCGAATCCTCGCCGTCGAGGAGAGGATCGCGGCCGCGGCGGGCGCGCAATATATGGGCACGACTTTGGACGATACCCGCTTTTTCCTCTACGCCCTGCCCGCGCCAGGCGTGACCTTGGAGCAACTCGAACAAGCCGTCGATCGCGTGCTCGCGCAATTTCTCGTCGACGGGATCGACGAGGCGACGCTCGAACGCGCCAAGACGCGGCTCATCGCCGATGCGGTTTATGCGCAGGACAGCCAAGCCATGTTGGCGCGCTGGTACGGCGCGTCGCTGTCGACCGGCCTCACCATCGACGACGTCAAGCAATGGCCGGCGCGGATCGACGCCGTCGGCGCGGCCGCCGTGCTCGACGCGGCCAAGAAGCATCTCGATCGCCGCAAGGCGGTCAGCGGCTTCCTTCTGCCGGAAGAGAAAGCCGCGGCCTGAGCGCCTTCGCGGCGAATCGGGAGAGAAACGAGCCTCAGGTCTCTAAGGCCGCGAGGCTCAAGCCCTTGGAACCATTCATGACCGCACTCGTCCATCAACAGACCGTCTCGCGCGCCGTGCCGGTCCAGCAGATCGTCTCGCCGCGCGGGGTCAAGGCTTGGCTGGTCGAAGACTACGCCGTGCCGCTGGTCTCGATCGAATTCGCCTTCAAGGGCGGCGCGGCGCAGGACCCGGCCGGCAAGCCGGGCGCGGCGACGCTGCTCGGCGGCCTGCTTGATGAAGGCGCCGGGCCGCTCGATTCCCAAGCTTTTCACCGCGCCCTCGACGAGCAGGCGGTCGAGATTTCGTTCAGTTGCGACCGCGATCATATCAGCGGTCGGATGCGGAGCTTGATCCGCAATCTCGACCGCGCCGCGGAACTGCTGCGCCTGGCCGTCAATGAGCCGCGCTTCGACGAAGAGCCGTTCTTGCGCGTCCGCGAGCATTTCAACGCGACTTTACGGCGCGAGGCCAAAGACCCCGCTTCGCTTGCCTGGCGGACCTGGCGCGCCCGCGCCTTTCCGCGCCATCCCTACGGATTGCCCGCGCGCGGCACGTTGGAGAGCCTCGCCGCGATCGAGCGCGCCGACATCGTCGCGCTCGCCAAGCGGCTGATCACCCGCGGCGCCTTGCACATCGCCATTGTCGGGGCGATCGATTCTCAGCGCGCCGTCAAACTTCTCGACCAGGTCTTCGCCGATCTAGCGCCGGAAAGCGCGCTGACGCCGATCGCCGACATCGAGGTGAGCGGCCTTGGCGGCGTCGAGGTGGTCGATCTGGACGTGCCGCAATCGACGATCCGCTATGGCCGGCCGGGGATCCGGCGGCACGATCCCGACCGCATGACCGCGGTGGTCTTGACGCATATTCTCGGCGGCGGCACCGGGCTCTCGTCGCGCCTGTTCCGCGAAGTGCGCGAGAAGCGCGGCCTCGCCTATTCGGTCGACGCCTCGCTCGCGTCGCACGATCATACGGCGTTCGTGCATGGCGGCACTTCGACCAAGAATGAGCGCGCCAAGGAATCGCTCGACGTGATCAGGCATGAAATTCTCGATCTCGCCGAAAAGGGTCCGAACGAGGACGAGCTCGACAAAGGCAAGAAATATCTCGTCGGCTCCTACGCGCTGCGCTTCGACACGTCGGCCAAGATCGCCGGCCAGTTGGTTCACATCCAAATGGACGGCTATGGCCCGGAATGGCTCGTCGAGCGCAACCGCCAGATCGAGGCGGTGACGCCGGCCGAAGCCAAACGCGTCGCCCGCCGCCTGTTCGGCGACGGAGCGCTGAGCATCGTGGCGGTGGGCCGGCCTGCGGGGCTCTAGTCTAGACGGCGCTTGGCGACCTCCGCTATTATGACCAACTAAATGGTCATGAACAAAATGAATAGCGTCAGCATCGCCGAGGCGAAGGCCCGGCTGAGCGAGCTTGTCGACCGCGTCGCTTCCGGCCAGACCATCGCAATTACGCGCCGTGGAAAGGCGGTCGCGCGGCTGGCGCCGACGCCCGCGCCGCGCAAGCCAATCGACGTCGCCGCGCTTCGCGCCCTGACCGAAGCCATGCCGAAGTCGAGTCAGGGCGCCGGCAAGTTCATGCGCGCCTTGCGCGAGAGCGGGCGTTTTTGACGCTTTATCTCGACACATCGTTGCTGATCGCGGCGCTCACCAACGAGCCTGAGACCGCCCGGATGCAAGAATGGCTTGGCGTTCAGCAGTCAGGCGACCTGGCCATCAGCGCATGGGTGACGACGGAATTTTCCGCCGCGCTTTCGATGAAGCTCCGCTCTCACGTCATCAAAGCGGCGCAACGCGCCGCTGCGCTCGCGGCTTTCACCCAGTTGACGGCGGAATCCTTCAATATGCTCGCTGTCACCGAGGTCCAGTTTCGAACCGCAGCCCACTACGCCGATCGATCCGATCTTGGCCTGCGCGCCGGCGACGCGTTGCATCTCGCCATCGCCGCCGATAACGGCGCCACGATCGTTACCCTCGATCATCGGCTCGCCGAAGCGGCCGGCGAACTCGCCGTTCCAGCGCAATTGCTCTAGATTTGCCGAATCGCGAGTCGGCCTGCGCGCCGCCGTGGCCCCCGATGTGCTCTTGCTGAATTCCGCAGAACCCCGCTCCATGGCCATTCGCCGCCTCGACCCCCTGCTGATCGACCGCATTGCGGCCGGCGAGGTGATCGAGCGGCCGGCGGCGGCGGTCAAAGAACTGGTCGAGAACGCGCTCGACGCCAGGGCCCAGCGCATCGACGTGGCCATCGAGGCGGGCGGCCGCGCGCTGATCCGCGTCATCGACGATGGTTGCGGCATGGGCGTGGCCGATCTCGCGCTCTGCGTCGAACGCCACGCGACCTCGAAAATACCCGACGGCGATCTGACCGCGATCGCGACGCTCGGCTTCCGCGGCGAAGCCTTGCCCTCTATCGCGTCCGTCTCGCGGCTCGAAATCCGCAGCCGCGCGCGCGGGGCGGGCGACGCCTTTCTGATCCGGGTCGAGGACGGGATCAAAGGCGAGGCCCAACCCTGCAGCCAGCCGGAAGGAACGCGGATCGAAGCGCGCGACCTCTTCGCCGCGACGCCGGCGCGGCTGAAATTCCTGAAAAGCGAGCGGGCCGAATCGCAGGCCGCAGGCGACGTCGTGCGTCGTCTCGCCCTCGCCAATCCGAATGTGCGCTTCTCCTTCGCCAGCGAGGCAAGCGCCGGCTTCGACTGGCCGGCCTGCGGCGACGGCGAAGCGGGCCGCGCGGCGCGGGCGCGCCAAGCGCTTGGCGCGGAGTTCGCCGACAACGCGCTCGCCGTTCACGCCGAGCGCGAGCGCGTCAAGCTTTCCGGCTTCGCCGGCCTGCCGACCTACCATCGCGCCAATGCGCTGGCCCAGTATTTCTTCGTCAATGGCCGCGCCGTGCGCGACAAACTTCTCGCCGGCGCGCTGCGCGCCGCCTACGCCGACTATCTGCCCCGCGAGCGCCATCCGGTCGTCGTTCTATTCATCGAATGCGACCCGCGCGAGGTCGACGTCAACGTTCACCCGGCGAAAGCCGAGGTGCGCTTTCGCGATCCCGGCCTGGTCCGCGGCCTGATCGTCAGCGCCCTCAAGGCGGCGCTCGAAGCGGCGTTGCATCGCGCCGCGACGACCGGCGGCGACGGCGCGATTGCGGCCTTGCGCGCGCCGAACGGCTTTTCCGCGCCGAGGCCGATGCTGAACGGCTGGGATTGGCGCGCTTCGCCCGCCGCGCCGCCGCCCGGCTTCGCCGAGCCAGCGCAACAGGCTTTTGTGGAATTCCTTCCCGCCGCAGACGCGCGGCCAGCCGCCTTCGAGGCGAACGGGGACGTCTCCGCGCCGCTCGGCGCGGCGCGAGCGCAGGTGCATGATTCCTACGTGATCGCCCAGACCGCGGACGGCGTCGTCATCGTCGATCAGCACGCGGCGCACGAGCGGATCGTCTATGAGCGATTGAAGCGCCAGCGCGCCGAAAGCGGCATCGAGCGGCAAATCTTGTTGACGCCGCTCGTCGTCGATCTCGATCCCGACGCCGCCGCGCTCGTCGCCGAGCGCGGCGAATCCCTGCGTGAACTCGGCCTGGTCGTCGAAGGCTTCGGTCCCGGCGCCATTCTGGTGCGCGAAGCGCCGGCCCTGCTCGACGGCGCCGATCTCGCAGCGTTGATCAGGGACCTCGCCGACGAACTCGCCGCCGAAGACGGCGCCTTGTCGCTGGAGCGCCGCCTCGATCGTCGTCTCGCAACCCTCGCCTGCCACCATTCGGTGCGCGCCGGCCGTCGCTTGCGGCCCGAGGAGATGAACGCGCTATTGCGCGAGATGGAGCGCACGCCCGGCGCCGGCCAGTGCAATCACGGCCGGCCGACCTATGTCGAGCTGAAACTTGCCGATATCGAGCGGCTGTTCGGCCGAAGGTAGGACGCGCCAACGGCGCTTCCAGCACGGGGCCCATCAGATTGTTATGTATACTGAAAACGTGCCCAGCGTGGCAATAGGGCCAATTTCGCGCTTGAAATTGACATCTTTCACCCGTTATGTATACAGGAGGAATACAGATCATTACGGGAGGCCCTGATGCGCGACGCGCCGACCGACTCCTTTCAAATTTCCGCCGAGCGAACTTTCCCGCTCAACGCCTGGTACGCGGCGGCCTGGGACCACGAAGTCAAGCGCGAGCTGCTGCCGCGCACGGTCTGCGAACGGAATGTCGTCCTCTACCGCAAGCAGGACGGCGCGCCGGTCGCGCTCGACGACGCCTGCTGGCATCGTCTGACGCCGCTCTCGCTCGGCAAGATCAGGGGCGACGAGGTCGTCTGCGGGTATCACGGCCTCGTCTTCAACGCGCTGGGCCGCTGCACGCATATGCCGTCGCAACGGACCGTCAATCCTTCCGCCTGCGTGCGCTCGTACCCCGTCGTCGAGAAGCATCGCTTCGTCTGGCTGTGGCCCGGCGATCCGGCGCTCGCCGATCCTGCCAAGATTCCGGACTTGCATTGGAACGCCGACCCGGGCTGGGCCGGCGACGGCAAACTGATGCGGATCAAGTGCGATTACCGCTTCGTGCTCGACAATCTCATGGACCTGACGCACGAGACCTTCGTGCACGCCTCCTCGATCGGCAACGAAGCCGTGGCGGAGGCGCCTTTCGAGACGACGTACGGCGACGGCTGGGCGCGGGTGACCCGCTGGATGAAGGCGATCGAACCGCCGCCGTTCTGGCGCGCGCAGCTCGGCAAGCCCGGTCTCGTAGACCGTTGGCAAATCATCAATTTCGAAGCGCCGGCGACGATCGCCATCGATGTCGGCGTCGCGCCGGCCGGGACAGGCGCGCCCCAAGGCGACCGCAGCCAGGGCGTCAACGGCTTCGTGCTCAACACGGTGACGCCGGAGACGAAGAGCTCCTGCCATTATTTTTGGGCCTTCGCCCGCAATTATCGGCTCGACGAGCAGCGCCTGACGCATGAGTTGCGGGAAGGCGTCGCACGCATTTTCAGCGAGGACCATCACGTGCTCGAGGCGCAGCAGCGCGCCGTCGAGGCCAATCCGGGCCGGGTCTTCTACAATCTCAATATCGATTCCGGCGCGATGTGGGCGCGGCGGCTGATCGATCGGCTGATCGCGGCCGAGACGCGCGGCGCGCCCGCGCAAGCGGCCGAGTGAAGGGACATGGCTGAAGGCGAATTCGAGCGCTCCGTCTCGCAGACGATGAAGGCTCAGCTCGCATTGCGCGAGCTGATCCTGTCCGGCGCATTGCGGCAAGGCGAGCGCTTGTCCGAACTCGCCGTCGTCGAACGGCTCGGCGTATCGCGCACGCCGGTGCGCATGGCGCTGGTGCGGCTGGAAGAGGAGGGCTTGCTCGAAGCGATCCCGTCCGGCGGCTTCGCGGTCAAAGCCTTTTCCGAAAGCGACATCGACGACGCGATCGAAATCCGCGGCGCCTTGGAAGGCCTGGCCGCCCGTTTCGCCGCCGAACGCGGCGTTGCGCGCGGACGGCTCGCCGAGTTGAAGGATTGCCTCGCGGAAATCGACGCGCTCAAGGGCCTGAGCGACGGCAGCGAGGAGAGCTTCTCCGACTATGTGCGACTCAACGCGCGCTTCCACGCGTTGCTGCACGCGCTCGCCGACAGCCCGGCCTTGATGCGGCAGATCGAGCGCGCCTGCGCCTTGCCGTTCGCCTCGCCGTCGGGCTTCGTCCAGGCGCAGGCGCGGCTGCCGCAATCGCGCTTTATTCTTGTTCTCGCGCAGGACCAGCATCGTTGCCTGGTCGAGGCGATCGAAAACCGCGAAGGCGAGCGCGCCGACGCCTTGGCGCGCGAACATGCGCGCCTCGCCCGGCGCAATCTGCGTCTCGCTTTTCGCGATCCGTCGGCGCTCGATCTCGTCGCCGGGGCCGCGCTGATCAAGCGGCCCGGGCGTCATTAGTGAGGAGTTGTCCGAATGCGCTACGCCATTCACTGGACACCGGCCCGGCTGACGCGCATCGCGGATGTCGCCAGGGGCGTCCGCCTGTTCGAGATCGCGCCCGAGGGCGGCGCAATCTCGGCTGAGCCTGGCGCGCATCTCAACGTCGTCCTGATCGTCGATGGCGCCCCGCAGACGCGCTCATACTCGATCGTCGACGCCGACGCGGCGAACTACCGAATCGCCGTCAAGCTCTGCTCGGACGGCCGCGGCGGCTCGGCGGCGATGTTTCGCCTCGAACCGGGCGCTCGGCTGACCGTCTCGGAGCCGCATAACAATTTCATGCTCGAATTCGACCGCAGCGACTATCTGCTGCTCGCCGGGGGGATCGGCGTGACGCCGCTCGTCTCGATGGCGCGGGCGCTTAGGCGAGCCGGCAAGGCCTATCGTTTCATTCACGTCGCGCGCAGCCGGGCCGAGGCGGCCTTGACCGGCGAACTCGCCGCCGCCCATGCGACGAATTATCAGCCTTTCTACTCTCGCGAAGGCGCGCCGCTCGACCTCCGCGCCGAAATCGTCCGGCTCGCGGCCGACGGCCAGCTCTATTTCTGCGGCCCGATGCGCATGCTGGAGGCGGGGCGGCGCGCGTGGCGCGAGACCGGCCGCGCCCTGTCCGATTTCCGATTCGAGACTTTCGCCAGCGGCGGGGGCTACCCGCCCGAGGCGTTCACGGTGAGAATCCCGCGTCTCGGCAAAGAAGTCAGAGTATCCGAACACGAGACGATGCTGGCGGCGCTCGCCAAGGCGGGCGTCGACATCATGTCCGATTGCGAGCGCGGCGAATGCGGCCTATGCGCCGTCGACGTGCTGGCCTGCGAGGGAACGCTCGATCATCGCGACGTTTTCTTCTCCGACGCCGAGCGCGCGCAGGGCGCCCGGCTTTGCGCCTGCGTGTCGCGTGCGGTCGGCGGCGCGGTGAGCATCGATACGGCGTTTCGCGCGAAGGCGGAGCGGCTGGGGCCGTAACGGGCGTCGACCGGCGCAATCGAGCGACCTCATCTCAGAGATACTTCTCCAGCTCCTTGGCCGAGTCTTCCGGCTTGCGATCGAGATTGAACGCCTCGACGAACCGCCCCTGCGCATCCATCAGATAGACGATCGCGCTGTGGTCCATCGTGTAATCGCCGCCGGCTTGCGGCGCTTTTCGGGCATAGACGCGATAAGCTTTTTCGACCTGATCGATCGCCGCGCGATCGCCGGTGAGGCCGATGATTCGGTGATCGAAATTGGAGACATAGTCCTTCATCACCGCCGGCGTGTCGCGCTCCGGATCGATGGAGATGAACAGAGCCTTGACCGGCTTGCCCGGCATTTTCGATAGAACGTCGGAAATTTCGGCTAAGGTCGCCGGGCACACGTCCGGACAATGCGTATAGCCGAAAAAGACCAGGAACGGTTCGCCCTTCAGGTCTTGATCGGTGACGGTCTGGCCGTCGCCGGCCAGGAGCTTGAACGGGCCGCCGATCAACGACGAGCCGGAAGAGCCGGCGCGCACCGAACTCAGGACATAGGCGAGGCTCGCGGCGAGGACCAGGGCGGCGGCGAGGATCACGACCCAGACTCGCCGGCGGGCGACGGCGGAGAAGGAAGACGACGGCTCGGACGCGGTCACGCCAAGGGCTCCAAAGAATGGGCTCTATCGCCAATATGGCGCGAAATTCGACCCGAAATAAGCCCCGGCGGCTGCGGTGTTTCGTCCAGCGACCTTTGCTCCACATCCGAATTGCGATAGAGCATAACTATATTCGCGGCGGACGGAGCGCGAGAATTGAAAGGCGAAGCGATTCTGGAGGAAGAGGCGGCTCCCCGCGCCGCGGACGGCCAGGAAATCGATCTTTCGAAACTGACCGACCTCGTCGGCTATCAATTGCGTCGCGCCCAGATCGCCGTGTTCGACGATTTTATCCGCTCCTTCGCGCCTTACGACATCCGGCCGACGCAATATGGCGTGCTCACCGCCATCGAGAGCAATCCCGGCTCGTCGCAGGCCGCCATCGCGCAATCCCTCGGCATCAAGCGCTCGAATTTCGTGAAGCTGATCGACGAATTCGAGCGGCGGAAATTGGTCGTGCGCAAGCCGGTGGCCGGCGACCGCCGCGCCAACGCCCTGTTCCTGACCAAGGCCGGCCAGGCCGAACTCGCCGAGCTGCATCAGGTGCGCGCCGCCCATGAGGCGCGCATCGCCGCGCTGATCGGCGACGAGCGCGACCGGGGCGCGCTGCTGAAGCAGTTGCAGCGGCTGACGACGATGAGGGGATAGCGACGAACCGCTATGCCGGCTAGCCTCAAAGATATGCTGAAATTCGCCGCATGGGCGGCGGCGTTCCTAGTGGCTCTGTCGGTGTTTACGCTCTGGGCGACAACGCGCTGATTTTTCTTCTTACGCCGCGCTCTCCAGCGCCCGGATCGCCCCGCGCAACTCGGCGAGCCCTTTCAAACGCCCGATAGCGGAATAACCGGGATTGGTCTTCTTCCTCAAATCATCGAGCATGACGTGGCCATGATCGGGCCGGAAGGGGATCTTCCATTCGCTATCGCGCCGACGATCCTCCGCCAGCAGCTCGCGCAAGACCGCGATCATGTCGCAATCGCCGTCGAGATGATCGGCTTCGTAGAACGAGCCGTCAGGCTCGCGCTTCACCGCGCGCAGATGGGCGAAATAGATGCGCGCTGCGAAGCGCCGGGCGATCGCCGGCAGATCGTTCGCCGCCGACGCGCCCAGCGAGCCGGTGCAGAAGCACATGCCGTTCGCCGGATTCGGGACGGCGTCGAATAGGGCTTGGTAGTCCTCCGCCTTGGAAGCGACGCGCGGCAGGCCGAGCAGAGGCCGCGGCGGATCGTCCGGATGCAGCGTCAGCCGCACGCCAAGCGATTCGGCCGCCGGCGCGATGCGCTCCAGAAACTCGATCAGGTTCCGCCGCAATTGCGCCGCGTCGATCTTGCCGTATTGCGCCAGCTTCTCGCGCATGCCCGCCGCGTCGACCGGCTCGCTGGTCGTTCCCGGCAGTCCGGCGCCGATATTGGCGACGAGCCGATCGGCTTCGGTTTGCCCTAGCCCTTCGAAAATCTTTCGCGCGCGCTCGCGCACTTCGGGCGGATAGTCTTGGTCCGCGCCGGGCCGCTTCAGGATATGGATGTCGTACGTCGCCAGCCGCGCCTCGTCGAAACGGAGCGCCTTGGCGCCGTTCGGCAGCGGCCAGTCGAGATCGGTCCGCGTCCAATCCAGGACCGGCATGAAATTGTAGCAGATCGTCTTGATCCCATTGGCGGCGACCGCCTCCATGCTGGCGGTCCAGACGTCGATCGCAGCTTTCGCCTGCTTGCCAAAGCGCTTGACCTCGTCGGCAACCGGAATGCTCTCGACGATGGTCCATTTCAATGGCGTCCGGCCGGCGGGACCTTCCTCGATGATTCGCTTACGCGCCGCGACGGCCTCCCTGGTCCATTCGCCGCCCGGCGGAATCGCGTGCAACGCGCTGACGATCTCCGTCGCCCCGGCCTGGCGCACGTCGTCCAGCGAGACATTGTCGTGCGGACCGTACCATCGCCAAGCTTGCCGCATTTCCCTCCCCTTCTTAATGCCGTCGCTATGTCATTCCCGCGAAAGCGGGAATCCAGACGGAGCAAGTTCTGAGGCTGAGGCCGTCTAGATTCCCTGAGTGCGCGGGAATGACACTGAGGAGTCGAACAGGCGCGCGCTTGCTCCCGCTCACCCTTCGATCTCCTCCCGTAGAATCTCGAGATTTAGCCACTCGTCTTCCGCGGCCGTCAATTCGTCCGCGACCTCCGCATAACGCGACGAAGCGCGCGCGAAGCCTGCGGCGTCGCGTTCGTGAAGCTCGGGATCGGAGAGTCTCGCATTGAGCTTTGCGAGCTCCGCGCGTAAGGCGTCGATTCGCGCTGGCAGCGTCTCCAGAGCGTGCTTCTCTTTGAACGACAGCCGGCGCTTGGCGGCCGCTTTCGACGGCTGCGGCTCGGATTTCGCCGCCTTGGCCGCAGGCCGCTCTGACGCGGCCGAAGGCCGAGCGCCGCGCTGGGCCAGCATGTCCGAATAGCCGCCGGCATATTCGACCCAGCGGCCGCCGCCTTCGTTGACGACGACCGATGTCGCGACCCGATCGAGAAAATCGCGATCGTGGCTGACGAGCAGGATCGTGCCCGAATAATCGCCGAGCAATTCCTGCAGCAGATCGAGCGTCTCCATATCGAGATCGTTGGTCGGCTCGTCGAGGGCGAGCAGGTTCGACGGCTGCGCCAGCGCGCGCGCCAACATCAGGCGGCCGCGCTCGCCGCCGGAGAGGCGGCCGATCGGCGTGCGCGCCTGCTCGGCCGCGAAGAGGAAATCTTTCATATAGCCGACCACGTGCTTGCGCTCGCCATTGACCGATACGTAATCGCTGCCGCCGCCGGTCAAAGCGTCGGAAAGGGTCATCGCCGGATCGAGGCTGGCGCGGCGCTGGTCGAGGCTCGCCATGACGAGATTGGCGCCGAATCGCAACGTCCCCGAATCGGGCGCGAGCGCGCCGGTCAGCAGATTGACCAACGTCGTCTTGCCGGCGCCGTTGGGGCCGACAATGCCGAGGCGGTCGCCGCGTAGGACGCGGATCGAGAAATCATTGACGATCGGCTTGTCGCCATAGGCCTTGCTCAAGCGATCGGCTTCGATCGCGAGCTTGCCGGAGAGCGGCGCATCGGAGGCGGTCATCTTAACGTCGCCTGCGGCTCGCCGGGCTTCGCGCCGCTCGGTCCGCAAGGCCCTTAATTCGCCGACGCGGCGCTGATTGCGCTTGCGCCGCGCGGTGACGCCGTAGCGCAGCCAATCCTCCTCGGCGGCGATGCGGCGGTCGAGCTTGCGCCGCTCGGTTTCCTCTTCTTCGAGCAGCTTGTCGCGCCAGGCTTCGAACCCGGCGAAGCCGCGATCCAGGCGCCGCGTCGCGCCGCGATCGAGCCACACGGTCGCCGCGGTGAGATCAGCGAGGAGCCGCTTGTCGTGGCTGATCACGACCAGCGCCGCGCGCTGCGATTTCAATTCGCTCTCGAGCCATTCGATCGCCTCGATATCGAGATGATTGGTCGGCTCGTCGAGCAGCAAGATGTCGGGCGACGGCGCGAGGACACGCGCCAAGGCGGCGCGGCGCGCCTGGCCGCCCGACATGGTCGCAGGCTCGGCGTCCGCCGCGACGCCGAGCGCGCCAAGCAAAGCGCGCGCCCGGCGGGGATCATCGCTTTCGCCCAAGCCCGAGAGGACGTAGTCGAGAGCCGAGGCGAAGCCTTTGAGATCCGGCTCCTGCGGCAGGTAGCGCAAAGCCGCGCTCGGCTGGACGAAGCGTTCGCCGGAATCGGCCTCGATCGCTCCCGCCGCGATCTTGAGCAGCGTCGACTTGCCGGAGCCGTTGCGGCCGACCAGCGCGATCCGCTCGCCGGGCGCGACGCTGAGCTCGGCGCCCTGCAAGAGGGGCGTCGCGCCGAAACTCAGGCGAATGTCTCGCAGTTGCAATAGAGGCGGCATAGTTGCAAACCCGGATCGGCGGGCGAAGCCTTAGAGCGGTCCGTCGCAAAGCGGAAGCGGTTTTCGCCCTCTGGGCAGACCGGCTCAAATCCGGCCCTTTTTGCTGCTAGTATTCAGCGTCGTGTCCACGACGGAGGCCTTCAAATGATCGATCCGGCGCGCAAAGCGGCGCTCGAAGCGCTGAGCCGGCAAGTCCTGGGACGGAGCGTCGCTGACGAATTCGGGGCCGATCCCGATCGTTTCGACAGCATGCATGTCGAGCTCGACGACCTGCTCTTCGACTATTCGAAGCAGCGGCTGAACAAGGCCGCCTTGGCCGAGCTCGTCGCGCTCGCCACGGCCTGCAATGTTGAGGAAAAGCGCGACGCGATGTTCCGCGGCGACATTGTCAACCCGACCGAGCGCCGCGCCGCGCTGCACACCGCCTTGCGGAACCTTTCCGGCGACCCTGTCTTCGTCGACGGCCGCGACATCATGCCGGACGTGATCGCCGAGCGCGCCAAAGTCGAGGCCTTCGCCGAAGACGTGCGCGAGGGCCGCTTGCGCGGCGCGCTCGGTCAGCCGATGACCGACATCGTCAATATCGGCATCGGCGGCTCGGATCTTGGCCCGGCTATGGCGACGAAAGCGCTCGCGCCCTACGCAGCGCCGAATCTGCGTAGCCATTTCGTCTCCAACGTCGACGGCGCCGATTTGGGCGATACGCTGCGCGGGCTTGATCCGTCGCGCACGCTGTTCATCGTTTCGTCCAAGACTTTCACCACGCTGGAGACGATGACCAACGCCAAAAGCGCGCGGAGCTGGATCGCCGGCGCGCTTGGCGAAGCGGCGGTCGGCGACCATTTCGCCGCGGTTTCGACCCGGCTCGACAAAGTGGCGGAATTCGGCATCGAGGCGGACCGCGTCTTCGGCTTCTGGGATTGGGTCGGCGGCCGTTACTCGGTCTGGTCGAGCATCGGCCTGCCGCTGGTGATCGCGATCGGTCCGCAACATTTCGAGGCGTTCCTCGCCGGCGGCCACGACGTCGATCAGCATTTCTGCTCTGCGCCGATCGCCGAGAACATTCCGATGCTGATGGGGCTGATCAGCGTCTGGAACCGCAATGTTCTCGGCCACGCCAGCCAGGCGGTGATCCCCTACGATCAGCGCTTGTCGCGCTTTCCCGCCTATCTGCAGCAGCTCCAGATGGAGAGCAACGGCAAGAGCGTTCGCCTGAACGGCGCGCCCGCCACTGACGCAACCGGTCCGGTCGTCTGGGGAGAGCCGGGCACCAATGGCCAGCACGCCTTCTTCCAATTGATCCATCAAGGCGTCGAGATCGTGCCGACGGATTTCCTGATCGCTGCGCAGCCGACCAACGCCGACGGGCGTCATCACGACCTGCTCATCGCCAATTGCTTCGCCCAGGGCGAGGCGTTGATGCGCGGGCGGTCGACGGCGGAGGCCGATGCGATCAATCGCGGCCTCGGCCTTTCAGTCGAGGAGGCGGCGCGGCTCGCTCCGCACAAGACCTTTTCCGGCAGCCGGCCGTCGAGCACGTTCCTTTACGATAAGCTGACCCCGCGTACGCTCGGCCGCCTGATTGCGCTTTACGAGCATAAGGTCTTCGTCGAAGCGGCGGTTTGGGACATCAATCCGTTCGACCAGTGGGGCGTCGAGCTCGGCAAGGAATTAGCGTCGCGTCTCGCGCCGATCGTTTCCGACGCGAAAGCCGACATTTCCAACCTCGACGCGTCGACGGCCGGCCTGGTGACGCACTTACGCAAGCTGAGAGGCAAGTGAGAGAGCGTCAGAGGTAAAGCTCTGCTGGGCCTCCGTCGCTTCTCGCGCCTCCCTTTGTGAGAAGTGAGCTACAGGTGTTGCCGGCAACCCGACCCGCCGCGTCGAACGCAGCGAGTCGGCCTCGTCGCTCAAGGGCGTCGCTCAATAGATGCCGAAGCTGACCAATGGCGTGCTCACCACAGCGCCGCCGCAGACTGCTGCGTCGGGATAGACATAGGCGAAGCCGTTCCAATAGGGCGCGCAGTAATCGGCGGCATAGTAGGGGTAGTCCCAACCCCAGCCCCAGCCCCAGGCGGCGCCGAGGAGCGGAGCGCCCCATCCCCATCCCCAGCGATGATGATGGCGCCAACGCCAGTCCCGATCCCAGCCGCCGTTCCAGGCGCCGCGCCAACCCGCGCCGCGCCAGCCGTGATTCCAGGTCGGTCCCGTCGCAACACGGCCGCCATAAGCGCCCCCGCCCGCAAGCGCGGCGCCGTGAAAGCCGCCGACACCGCCCCGGAACGCTCCCGGGCCGTGGAAGGCGCCGGCCATGCCGGCGCCATGGAATCCGCCGCCGGCGAAGCCGCCATGGAATCCGCCGCTCATGCCGCCGCCGTGAAATCCTCCGCCTCCGCCTCCGCCGCCATGGATGAAGGCCGCCGAAGCCGGGACGGCCGCAGCTCCCAAGGCGAGCGCCGAAACGACTGCGAGAGCCGTGTTCTTGACTGACCTAAGCATCGTCATTCTCCGCAAACTGCGCCGCCGCTCGCAGCGAGCTCCGGCGCGTGCAATAATTAGGAACGGTCGCGTTTTGCGACGAGTTCCGACCCCCGGGAATGAAAAGCCTATTTCGCAATCCGCCGCGCAAAGCTGCGCGGGCGAGGCGCTGCGCCTGGCCGGAGCGGGGAAGGCTTAATAAGTGGAGTCGTAAGGCGCTGGGCAATTGTCAGGGTAGCCCGGCGGGTAGACATAGGCGTAGCCGTTCCAATAGGGCCGGCAAGAGCTGTACTCGTCGTACTCGTTGTCGAACAAAGCGGGCCCGCCGAAGACGAAATGCCGGTGGTGATGGCGATGGTGACGCCCATGGCCGTCGCTGTCGCGCCCGCCGAAGCCTCCCTCTCCCAACATCGCGGCCGCGTTCGCCCCGGCGGAGCCGCCGGGATGCCTGTGGGCTGCGCCGCCATTGACGGGGATCTGACCGCCGCCTAGCCCGCCGCTCTGAACGCCGCTCGCCCCGCCGGGCTGGCCGCCGCTCATCCCGCCAACATTGCCGCCGCCCGCGCCGCCGCCATGGACGAAGGTCGCCGAAGCCGCCAAGGCCGGGGCGACCCCGTTCGCCGTCGCCGCTAGGCCGAATAAAGCCGCCGCGGCGGCGCTCCGGATCCATTTCTTTGCGATACGCATCGCTCGTCTCCAGGTTTGAGCGAATCCAAAGATCGCTCGTCCTCACGCCCGGAATGGGAGTGTCGGTCGCGCCGCCGCCGAGAGATAAGTCTGCGGCGGAAGAAAGGCGTCTTGAGGGCGGTGAACGCCAAATTCGGCGCTCCGCCTTCGCCGGCTGGCCTGACGAAAAAAGGCCCCGCGAAAGGCGGGGCCAGGACCGGAACGCTGAGGGGCGCAGCGTTCCGACGCGCCGGTCAGGGCGACCGGCGAACCGAAATCAGCAGACGTTGACGGCCTGCCGGCCGGCGTAATTGCCGTAAGCGTCGTAGACCGGCTGATAGCGAACGCACTCATTCTGCGCGGCGGCCGAGGCGGCCATGGCGCCGACGGCGAGGCCGAAAAGGCCGAGGCCAACGGCCGGGCCCCAATAGCCGCCGTGATGGCGCCAACCGCCATGCCAGCCGCCGGCGGAAGCCGGGGTCGCGCTGACGGCCGCAGCTAAGGTGACCGCCGCAAGCGAAGCGGCGATGGTCTTCTTGAAAGTGGCGCGCATAGGTTCAACTCCAGGATCGGGATGGTTCGCGGCGGCGCCGCGAGCGGATCACGACCTTCGGTTACGGGACGCTTCGCGCTTTACGGACGCTGGGGTCGCCCCGGACGTTCGTCACGACTTCGTGAGCCCGGGCGCCTGCGCAAAAAAAGGCCCCGCCGAAGCGGGGCCAGGAACGGGGAACGCTGAGGGGCGCAGCGTTCCGAGCGCCGGCTTGGGGTAGCCGGCGAACTCGTCGTGCTATCAGCACACATTCACAGCCTGCTGACCGATGTAGTTGCCCCACGCATCATACATCGGCTGGTAAGTCACGCAGGCGCCATAATAGCCGCCGTAGTAGAACGGCGCGGCGAGCGCAGCGCCGGCCAGAGCGCCGAACGCGAACGGGGCCCAGCCCCAGCCGCCGTGACGCCATCCGCCATGCCAACCGCCGTGCCAGCCTCCATGCCATCCGCCGCCGTGCCACATAGCGGCCGAAGCAGGCGAAGACGCCGCAATCGTTCCAAGGCCCAAACTCAGAGCCGTCAGCGAGACCGCGACGGCCTTCTTCAAAGAAGCGCGCATGTCAAACCTCCGTCTCTCCGCGAAGCCCTTTTCGGGCTGCCCGATACGAACGCCGAAAGCATCCGCTTGTCTCGCCGTTCGAAACGCCTTCAAGCGGGAAATGTTCAAAATGTCCGGCGCCTGAAGGGAGGATTCTTCTTGGACCTTCAGATATGGCGGGTCGCCGTTCGTTCAAGACCCTTCTATCAAAGCCTGTAGCGCCGCGACATTAATATTCGTTCAGAAAAGCGGGTCGAAAGCGCCGCAACCCGTGAATATTCGTTCAGGTTTGGTTGCGAGGCCGCCTTTTCACCTTCGTGTGACGCCCAGCCGCTTGAGCCACAGCCGCGCTTGGCGGCGAACATTGGCCGGGGCGGCGCCGCCATAGCTCGTGCGGCTCCGGACCGAGCGGTCCGCGCCGAGCACGGAGAAAACTTCCTGGTCGATGCGCGGCTCCACCGCCTGCATCTCGGCGAGCGGCAGCTTCTCCAACGAGCAGCCCCGCGCCGCGGCCGCTGCGACGATCCGCCCTGTGATGTGATGGGCCTCGCGGAACGGGACGTTCAGCCGCCGCACCAGCCAATCTGCGAGATCCGTCGCCGTGGCGTAGCCCGCCCCCGCCGCCGCCTTCATGCGCTTGGCGTCCGGCGCCATGTCGCGCGTCATGCCGGTCATCGCCGCAACAACGAGCGACAAAGTTTGCAACGCGTCGAAGACGCCTTCTTTGTCCTCCTGCATGTCCTTGGCGTAGGCGAGCGGCAGCCCTTTCATCACGGTCAGCAGGCCGATCAGCGCGCCGAAAATCCGCCCGGTCTTGCCGCGGGCAAGTTCGGCTGCGTCGGGATTGCGTTTCTGCGGCATGATCGAAGAGCCGGTCGAGAACGCGTCGGACAGTTTGACGAAGCCGAATTGCGGCGTCGTCCAAAGTACGATCTCCTCGGCGAAGCGCGACAGATGGGTCGCGCAGATCGCGGCGGCGGCCAAGGCTTCGAGCGCGAAGTCGCGATCGGCGACGCTGTCGAGCGAATTGGCGGTCGGCCGGTCGAAGCCGAGCGCCTTGGCCGTCATCTCGCGGTCGATCGGGAACGACGTGCCGGCGAGCGCGGCGGCGCCGAGCGGGCATTCGTTGAGACGTTTGCGCGCGTCGGCGACACGGCCGCGATCGCGCGCCAGCATCTCGACATAAGCCAGCAGATGATGGCCGAACGTCACCGGTTGCGCCGATTGCAGATGAGTGAAGCCCGGCATGACCGAGCCGGCGTGTTCGAGCGCCCGTTCGGCCAAAGCCTGCTGCAAACCGGCGATCTGTTGATCGAGCATGTCGAGCGCGTCGCGCACCCAGAGCTTCAGATCGAGCGCGACCTGATCGTTGCGCGAGCGCGCGGTATGGAGGCGGCCCGCCGCCGGGCCGACCAGTTCGGCGAGCCGGGCCTCGATGTTCATATGAATGTCCTCGAGCGCGCGCGAAAAGGCGAAGCCGCCGGTCTCGATTTCGGCGCCGACCTCGTCTAGACCCTTCTCGATGGCGGCGGCGTCGGGCTCGGCGACAATTCCGGTTGCGGCGAGCATGGCGACATGCGCTTTGGAGCCGGCAATGTCCTGGGCGGCGAGCTTGCGGTCGAAATCGATCGACGCGTTGATCTCCTCCATGATCTTTGCGGGTCCGCCGGCGAAACGGCCGCCCCACATCTTGTTGCTCATCGACGCCTCGGGAAAAACGAATGGCAGCTGAACAGGCGGGAATTTGGCGCAAGGCGCCGCTGATCGGGCTCGCCGCTTTCGCCATTGCGGCCGCGGCGGGGCTCGCCGTCCTATACGGGAAGGGCCCCTCCGGCAAGGACGAGGCGGCGCTTTGCCCGAGCGCCGGCGCCGTCGCCGCGCGGCTCGCGCCGCTCGCCCATGGCGAGATCGCAGCGCTCAGCATCGACAGGCGGCCAAAGCCGGCGACGGCCGTCTCGTTCAACGGTCCCGACGGCAAGAAGCTGACCCTCGCCGATTTCCGCGGCCGCAACGTTGTGTTGAACCTCTGGGCCACGTGGTGCGCGCCGTGCCGGTCGGAAATGCCGGCGCTCGATCGCCTCCAGGCGAAATTCGGCGGGTCCGACTTCCAGGTCGTCGCGGTCAATATCGATACGGTTCGGCTCGATAAGCCCAAGGCCTTTTTCGCCGAGGCCGGCGTCAAGAATCTCAACCTCTACGCCGATCCGAGCGCCGACTCGTTCGAGGCGTTGAAAGTCGCCGGCAAGGCGCTCGGCCTGCCGACCAGCGTTCTGATCGACAAGGAGGGCTGCGAGATCGGCGTGATGGCGGGGCCGGCCGCTTGGGACAGCAAGGACGCCGAGGCCGCTATAGCGGCCTTGCTGGGCCGCGGCGGGCAGGGCTAGGGCGGCGAGAAGGCGGAGGCGGAAGGGGCCGCCATGATCAAGCCGCGCTTCATGGGGGCGCTGATCGCGCTCGTCGCCGCCGCGACGGCGGCGGCTGCTGCGGAAGCGCCGGCCTGGCAAGGCGTCTATGAGGGCGTCATCGGCAAGGCGCATGTCGTGGCGGCTCTCGGGCCGAGCGGCTCGCGCTATTTCTACGCCGGACAGGCCAACGACCTCGGGCTGATCGTCATGCAGGCGGGCGCTCGCCTCCGTTTCGTCGAAACGCTCGCCCCGAATATCGGCGACGACGAGGTGAAGGAGCATCCCGATCTCGTCAGCGGCCGCTGGTCTGCGACATTCGACAATGGCGTTCTGAAAGGCGTCTGGAAGGACGCCAAGGGCGGGCGCAGTCAGGCCGTCGCGCTGACAAGAGTGTCCACAGCCGACGAAACCGCCGCCAACGACATCTATCCCGATCAGCCAGGCGATTACATCCGGCGTTGGCTCGCCGCCGCGCCAGCCCTTGTCTCGGGCGGCCAAGAAGCCTCGATCGGACCGCTCGCCTACCGGGTCCTGCGCGATCCGCAGTTCGGCGACGCTCTTCCGCGTCTGGTCGGCGCGCCGCCGGATATTCGGCTGGATCGCGTCAACGCCGCGCTCGACCGCTTGCAACGCGAATTCGTGCTGAACGATCGCTGGTGTCTTCAGGGTCGCCGCGCCAACGCGGCGCGCGGCGGCGCCGAGGCGTTGAAAAAAGAGGAGCAGGCGGCGGCTGTGGACGCCGAGCGCGGCGAGCCGACCGCCAGGCCGATCTATGCGACCGACCGGCTGCTGACGCTGGAGGAGACGCGCGAAACCTATTGCGGCGGGGCCCATCCCAATCTCGAAGTCGACGATTTCGCGTTCGATCTCGGCGACGGCGCGCAACTCACCGGATTTAACGACGCCAAGGGCGATCTCGACCCGAGCCGTCTCGGCCGCGCCTTCGATTTCGCCGATCCGAAGAAACAGGCCGCCTTCGACGCGCTTTGGATGGGATTGCTGCGCGCCGCGATCAAGGCGCAGGCCGCAGCCAAGCCTGACGATGAAGCCGGATGCGGACAAATCATTTTGGAGCGGCTCGATCAGGACGGCGCGGCCATCGCCAAGCGCATCTATCCAACTGCGAAGGGCCTTGCATTCCGCATCGTCGATTTTCCCCGCGCGGTCGAAAATGTCTGCCTCGGCGACGACGGCTCGCCGAACCCGATCGTCGTACCTTACGCGGAATTGAAGCCTTTTCTCAAGGCGAACCAGCGGCTCTTGCCGGCTTCGGGGCCGCCGAGTCCCAAATAGGGCGTGGCGGAGATTGGCGGCGACCGGTCGTCCCGCGTCACTGGTCGGCGCATAAGTACGTACTTAAGCCGCGAGAGGCGTCCTCGCCGCCGTTCCGACGCCGTAGCGGCGACAACGTTCGCACGGCGGCTCGCCGCCGACCGCAATCGCACGGCGCCGCGACGGCCTTGCGCCCAGCTCGTCTCATGGCCCGCCGCCGCGGCGCGGATGACCCTTGCCTAACGCCGCCTGGTGACAGTTTCTGTCAGCAGCGCCGCGGCCGGCGTGAAAGATTCGACGGCTGCGCCTTCGCGCCGGTTGAAAGGGCGCTGTCGCAAACCTATTTTGGTCGTCTGTAAGCCGCGCCCGAGGCGGCTGCCGCTCGACGCGGAGCGGCCCTCTCATAGGGGGCTTTCATGGCTGAAACCGACACCCTTTGGGCTCTGCTGGGACAATCGGCGGACCCCGCCGTCGCCGCTTCGCTGAAGAGCCTGGTCGAGACCGGCGAGGATCGCGCGCTCAATCGCATCAATGCGCTCGCCTTCGCCGCGGCGCGCGGCCATGGCGAGGAAGAGACGATCACGACCTTGGTCCACGCCGCCCGGCTCGGCCTGTTCGACCTCTCCTGGAATGTGCTCTGTCCTGGCTGCGGCGGCGTGCTCGAAGCCGGCGGCGCGCTCAAGACGATCGCGCACCACGATTATTTTTGCTCGCTCTGCGCGGGCGCTTACGAGCCGACGCTCGACGAACTCGTCGAAGTGACGTTCACGGTCAATCCGCGCACGCGCCATATCGCCGCCCACGACCCGGAGGCGCTGCCGCTGGCGGAATATATGCGGCAAGTCTTCTGGGGCTCCGGCGTCGACTTGCCGGAGGACATCGGCGCGACGATGAACGAGATTGCGCTCGACACGATGGAGCTTGCGCCCGGCGAGAAGGCGGCGATGTCGCTGAGCTTGCCGGAATCCTTCATCATCGCCTTCGATCCGGTCACCCACACGACGCTGTTCCTCGAAATCAAGGGCGAGCCGACCCATGAGCGTCGCAACGTATCGCTGGTCTTCAGCGATTTCCACGCCAATGCCGGCAAGCTGACCCTGCAGCCCGGGCCAGCTCGCTTTTCGTTCGAAAACAAATCGGCGAAACGCACGCTGCCCGGCCTATGGATCGCCGGCGACGCCCTGCATCGCATTTTAGGCAAAAGGCGGCCGTTCCTCACGGCGACGCGGCTGTTGAGCAATCAGACCTTCCGCGATCTCTACCGAACCGGCACGCTCGACAAAGATCAGCGGTTCAAGATCACCAGCCTGACGATCCTCTTCACCGACTTGCGCGGCTCGACCGCGCTCTATGATCGCGTCGGCGACCTCGCCGCTTTCGACCTGGTCCGCGACCATTTCAGCGCTTTGCTGACGACCGTCGCCGCCGAAGGCGGCGCGGTGGTCAAGACGATCGGCGACGCGGTGATGGCGACGTTCCCGACGCCCGACCGCGCCATTCGCGCGGCGATGAAAATGCGCGAAGCGATGCGCAAGATCAACGAAGCGCGCGGCAGCGAGGATTTGGCGCTCAATATCGGATTGCATGAAGGGCCGTGCCTCGCCGTCATGCTCGATGAGCGCCAGGACTATTTCGGCCAGACGGTCAATGTCGCCGCCCGCGTTCAAGGCCTCGCCGATCCGAGCGCGATTCTCGTCACCAAGCCGATCGTCGAATCGGCCGAGGTCGCCCGGTTCCTGGCCGAACAGGGCGTGGCCGCGAAGGAGAGGCAGGCCTATGCGCTGCGAGGCGTCAGCGAGCCTGTGCCGGTATATGAGCTGCGATAGGTCCAGGACTGAAGGAAGGCGACAGGTACTTCATCGAGAGGGCCTCTTTTCGCAACCAGTCCTGAGTACGTCGACTGAATTGCAAACGCCTTCCTGCTGTCGAGAGGGGAAGCGCTATTGAATCTTGCATTGCGGCTTCCTATTTTTCCGCCTCGCTTTCCGCTCACGTCAGGCCGCGTCGCTAAGGGAGCGCCCCATGGGTGAAGTCAGCACTCTTTGGACCCTGTTGGGGCAGGCGGCGGACCCGGCCGTCGCCGCTTCGTTGAAAAGCCTGGTCGAGACCGGCGAAGACCGGGCGCTGAACCGGATCAATCCGCTTGTCCTCGCCGCCGAGCGCGGTCATGGCGAAGAGGCGGTCGTCTCGACGCTCATCCACGCCGCGCGGCTCGGCCTTTTCGACCTTTCCTGGAACGTCCTCTGTCGCAGTTGCGGCGGCGTGTTGGAGGCCGGCGGCGGCCTCAAGACGATCAATCGAAGCGAATACTTTTGCGCTTTTTGCGCGATGCGGAACGAGCCGACCCTCGACGAGTTGGTCGAAGTGACGTTCACCGTCAACTCGCGCATTCGCCGCATTGCGGCGCATGATCCCGAATCGCTGCCCTTCGCCGAATATATGCGCCAAGTCTTCTTCGGCTCCGGCGCCGACTTGCCGGAGAATATCGATGCGGCGCTCGCGGACACGACGCTCGACGTGATCGAACTCGGTCCCGGCGAAAAGGCGGCGATGTCGCTGAGCCTGCCGCAAGGCTCGATCATCGTCTTCGACCCGGTGACGCATACGACGCTGTTTCTCGAAGTTTCGGGCGAAGCGGCGCATGAGCGGCGCAATGTCCAGCTGGTGTTCAGCGATTTCCATGTGCATGCCGGCACGCTGGCGCTGCAGCCCGGCCCGGCGCGGATCTCCTTGGAGAACCGGTCGGCGCGGCGCGCGATTCCCGGCCTTTGGGTCGCCGGCGAGGCGATGCACAATCTGGGCAAGCGACGGCCGTTCCTCACCGCGACGCGGCTGTTGAGCAACCAGACCTTCCGCGACCTCTATCGCACCGGCACGCTCGAAAAGGAGCAGCGCTTCAAGATCACCAATTTGACGTTCCTGTTCACAGATCTCCGAGGCTCGACGGCGCTTTACGACCGCATCGGCGACCTCGCCGCCTTCGACTTGGTGCGCGATCATTTCAGCGCGCTGCTGACTTCGGTCGCCGCCGAGGGCGGCGCGGTGGTCAAAACGATCGGCGATGCGGTCATGGCGACCTTTCCAGCGCCGGATCGGGCAGTCCGCGCGGCGATGAAGATGCGCGGCGCCATGCGCGAGATCAATCAAGCGCGCGGCAGCGACGACCTTGCGCTCAATATCGGCTTGCATGCCGGGCCCTGCCTGGCGGTCGTGCTCGACGAGCGGCAGGATTATTTCGGCCAGACGGTCAACGTCGCCGCCCGCGTCCAAGGCCTTGCCGATCCGAGCGCGATCCTGGTCACCAAGCCGATCGTCGATTCGGCGGAAGTGTCGCGCCTCTTGGCCGAGGCCGGCATAGCCGCGAAAGAAAGGCAGTCGAATCCGCTGCGCGGAATCAGCGAACCGGTGCCGTTATACGAACTGAGGTAGAAAGGCGCCGACGACGGCGGGCGCAGCGACGCAGCAATGCTCTGTGGCGCGCCTTCGCCTGCCGTGACAGAACGAGCTGGACTAATTTAGCCGCGGCGCGTCGCTGTCTCCGCTCGGTACAGCTCGCCGTACCGTCTGAGCCGCGGCGCGTGCAGCGACGCTCGTTCGGCGCGCGGCTCGAATCGCTTCTGCGCCTCTGGCGCGGCGCAGATTGTCCGTTCGTCGCCGGCCCCGGCGGCGAGCATCGCGAGGCGGGCCGCGCCGAGCGAGGCGCCGGCTTCCGCGCCGGCCGGCAGATCGATCGTCAGGCTGGTCACGTCGGCGATGGTCTGCGCCCAGAACGCGCTGCGCGCGCCGCCGCCGACGATCAGCGTCGATTTCGGCCGCGCGCCGGCGGCGTCGATCACGTCGAGTCCGTCGGCGAAGGAGAAGGCGACGCCTTCCATCACCGCGAAGACCAAAGCCTCCGCGCCATGCTCGGCGCGCAACCCGGCGAACATGCCGCTCGCGGCGGGATCGTTGTGCGGCGTCCGCTCGCCGGAAAGATAGGGCAAGAAGATCGGCGCGTTGGCGACGTTTTCCGGTTTCGCCGCGAACGCCTCCGCCTCCTGGATCAATGCGGCGATGTCGTCTTGCCGCTTCAGGATCGTGGCGATCCAGCTCAAGGCCGAGGCCGCCGACAACATCACCGCCATGGCGTGCCATCGCCCGGGCAGCGCGTGGCAAAAGGCGTGCAAAGTCCGCTCGGGTAGGCTGACGAAGCGATCGGTGACCGCGAAAATCACGCCGGACGTGCCCAACGAGACGAGACCTTGACCAGCGCCGACCGCGCCGATGCCGATTGCGGCGGCGGCGTTGTCGCCGGCGCCGCCGGCGATCGGCACGCGCCGGCCAGCGAGTCCCCAGCGGCTCGCCGTCGCCGGCGAAAGATAGGCGGAGCTTTCCGAGCCTTCGACCAGGCGGGGCATCGCTTTCTCGCTCAAGCCGCAAGCGGCGAGCAGATCGGCGTCCCAACGGCGCTCGGCGACATTCAGCCAGAGCGTGCCCGAGGCGTCGGACATTTCCGAGACCGCTTCGCCGCTCAATACGAACCGGACGTAATCTTTCGGCAACAGCACGCGCGCCGTCGCGGCGAAGACTTCAGGCTCGTGCTTGGCGACCCAGATCAGCTTCGGCGCGGTGAACCCGGCCATGGCGATGTTGCCGGCCCGCCGCCGCGAATCGGGGACGCGGCGCTCCAACTCGGCGCATTCGGCGAAGGAGCGTCCGTCGTTCCACAAAATCGCCGGCCGGAGCACGCGACCGTCCTTGTCGAGCAGCACTGCGCCATGCATCTGGCCGGAGAGGCCGATTCCGGCGAGTTTTGAAAACTCGGCGCTCGCTTCTCGCCTGATCGCGGCGACGGCGTCTTCGACCCCCCGATCCCAATCGTGCGGGTCCTGCTCGCTCCACAATGGATGCGGCCGCGAGACGTTCAAAGGCGGCGCGCTTTCCGCGACGACGCGCTGGCTCGCGTCGACCAAGACGGCCTTGATCGAGGATGTGCCGATATCCAGACCGAGAAATGTTTCGCCCGCCACGATATCGCTCCCTCAAAGTTCGAGCGCGTTCGGCCGCGCTGCGTAGCAAAGGCCCCGGCGTCGCCGCCGAGGCCTTGATTTTAGGCTGGCGCGGCGCCTGGCGCCGCGATTGTCTTAAACGACGCCTCAGGCGGCGCGCAAATTGCCCGCCGACGACTTGCCGGTCCGCTTGTCGGCGACGACCTCATAGGCGACCTTCTGGCCCTCGGCCAAGTCGCGCAAACCCGCGCGCTCGACGGCGCTGATATGGACAAAAACGTCCTTGCCGCCGTCATCGGGCTGAATGAATCCATAGCCCTTCGTCGCATTAAACCACTTTACAGTTCCCGTAGCCATGGGAAGCCTTCCTTTAGTCCAATAGTACTTAAGCGGGGCAGCCCGCCTGTCGGTCATCGATGTTAGGGAGGTCGTCAGCGCGCACCTTTCGATGCGAGGCCAAGTCGTCGGCCAAAATCGATGGCCGCCCGGATAGTCGATCGTCGTGTCGGAATCAAGGCGAGCGACGAAAATTGGGGGCGCTGGGCGCGGCGTTCATGTCATAAAAGCATCAAAAGACGACTGGATTTGGCCTCGAGCAGTACGTACTCTGGTTCGCGGGAGCGGGCCTCACGCGGCCTCGCGGGAAGCCGGAATCGCCTCGCGCAGCTCCTCCAAGATGATCTCCGCCAGCCGCGCCACAGCCGGTCCGGGCGACGCTTCCGCGCGATGCAGCGCGAGCCCGAGCGTCGGCGTGGGCGGCAGGCCGGCTTCGCCGACGGCGAGCGGCTTCAGACTCGCCGGCAAGCCGATTTCGGTGCGCAGGCTGACGCCGAGGCCGGCCGCAGTTGCGGCCCAGAGGCCGCCCAGGCTCGGACTCTCGAATGCGATTCGCCAGGGAATGCCGGCCTGGTCGAGCGCCTTCGTCGCCGCCGAGCGGAAGAGGCACGGCGCTGTCAAAGCCGCGAGCGGCAGCGGCTCGCCCGGTTCCGGCCGCCAGCCGCTTTCGTCGGCCGAGCCGATCCAGCGCATTGGAATCTCGGCGACCCGCTCGGTGAAGGGGGACATCGCCGCGCCGTCGCTCCAGGCCAGCGCCAGATCGAGCCGGCCCGACGTCGCCCGCTCGATCAATTCCGCGTTACGGGCGATGCGAGCCTCGATCCTGACCTTTGGATGGGCGCGGGCGAAGCGGCCGAGAACCGCCGGCAGCAGCGTCTCGCCGAAATCCTCCTGCAGGCCGAGCCGCGCCCAGCCTTCGATCTCGACGCCGCGCACGGCGGCGGCGGCTTCGTCATTGAGTTCGATCAGGCGGCGCGCATAGGCGAGCATCGTCTCGCCCGCCAGGGTCAGCGCCAAGCCGCGGCCCGCCTTGCGGAAAATCGGCGTCCCCGCTTGCTCCTCGAGTTTCCTGAGTTGAGCGCTGACCGCCGATGTCGAGCGGCCGAGCCGGTCGGCGGCTTTGGCGAAGCCGCCAAGCTCGATCCCGGTCGTGAATGTGCGCAGCACGTCGAGATCGAAGGTGACGCGAGCCATGGGATAATCCTGAATTATCGAACTGTTTGTCAAAAACTATTCGATTTTCAGGACGATTGTCGCTCGCTATTTCCTTCCCGTCAAGTTCGTCGCGCTTCCGCTCAAAAGGAGCTTTTCATGCCTTTCACCCGCATCACCCTCCATAAAGGCAAGTCGCCCGATTATCTGCGCGCGATTTCGGAGAGTCTCGACCGCGCGCTGACCGAGACGTTCGACGTTCCGGCCAATGACCGGTTCCAGGCGTTCAATCAGCTCGACCACGGCGAGTTCGTCTTCGATCGCCATTACCTCGGCGGACCGCGCTCGGATGATTTCATCCTGTTCGAGATCGTCGGCGGCAAGCCGCGCTCGACGGCGACGAAGCAGGCCTTTTACCGCCGCTTGGTCGAATTGCTCGCTCAGTCCCCCGGCGTCAGGCCGGAAGACGTGATGATCATCGTGTCGCTGACGACGCGGGAGGATTGGTCTTTCTCGAACGGCGTCGCCTGGGGGGTCCAGACGAATGGAGGCTGACCCATGATCGCGATGCAATACAGTTTCGTTCTGCCGGCCGATTACGACATGACGATCATCGACCGCCGCATCGCCGAGCGCGGCGCTTCGACCGACAACTTTCCGAAGCTCGCGTTCAAGGCCTATCTCTCGGCGCGGCGCGGCGAGGATGGGCCGGAGAATCTCTATGCGCCGTTCTATCTGTGGAGCGAGCCGGAAGGCCTGAGCAATTTCCTCGCCGGCGCCGGCTTCGAAGCGTTGACGCAGGCCTTCGGCTGGCCGAGCGTAAAGACTTGGATCGTCTGGCGCGCCGAAATCTCGCCGGCGATCGGCGAAGCCAAATACGCAGTCCGCGAGATTCTGGCGACGCCGGCCTATGCGCCGCTCGACGAGGCGCGGCGGCGCGAAACCGAGCAGGCCGGGCGGGAGATCGCGAACGGCGCGCTCGCGGCTTTGGCGGGCTTCGAGCCGACGACGTGGACGCAGGTGCGCTTCCGCTTGTGGCGCGAGCCGCCGGCCGCGGCCGGCGGCCAGCTTTACCAGATCGGGCACATGTCGCTGCCGGGCGGGTGATCGCCTCTACCGAATCAGCCCCAGCACGTCCTTCGCCTGATCCATGATCGGCCGGGCGATCGCCCGCGCGCGCTCGGCCCCGTCCGCCAGCACTCTATCGATCTCGCCGGAATCGGCCCGCAGCCGCAAAATCTCGGCGCGAATCGGCGCCAGCTTAGCGACGGTCAGGTCGGCCAAGGCGGCCTTAAACGTCGAGAACTGGCCGCCGCCGAATTGGCGCAGCACGCTGTCCTTGGTCTCGTCGTTCAGCGCGGCGAAAATGCCGACCAGATTGTCGGCCTCCGGCCGGCCTTTGAGTCCGGCCGCTTCGCTCGGCAGCGGCTCGGGATCGGTCTTGGCGCGGCGGATTTTCTGGGCGATCGCGTCGTCGTCGTCGGTCAGGCCGATCGAGGCGAATTCCGAAGCGTCGGATTTCGACATCTTCTTGGTCCCGTCGCGCAGGCTCATCACCCGCGTCGCCGGCCCTTGAATCAGCGGCTCAGGCAGCGGAAAGAAAGCGTCGCCATGGCCGTGCTCGGCGATCGAAGCGGCGAAGTCGTTGTTGAATTTTTGCGCAATGTCGCGGGCGAGTTCGAGATGCTGCTTTTGGTCCTCGCCGACCGGCACGTGGGTGGCGCGGTAGACGAGAATGTCGGCCGCCATCAGCACCGGGTAGTCGTAAAGCCCCGCCGAGGCATTCTCGCGGTCCTTGCCCGCCTTCTCCTTGAACTGGGTCATCCGGTTCAGCCAGCCGACGCGCGCGACGCAATTGAGGACCCAGGTCAGCTCCGCATGCTCCGCGACGCGGCTCTGGTTAAAGACGATGTTGCGCTTGGGATCGATGCCGCAAGCGAGATAAGCGGCGGCCACCGCCCGGGTCGCCTCGCGCAGCTGGGCCGGATCATGCGGCATGGTCATGGCGTGCAGATCGACGACGCAATAGAGGCAATCATGCGTCGCCTGCATTTCGACGAAGCGCTTCAAGGCGCCGAGATAATTGCCGAGATGCAGGCTGCCGGTCGGCTGCACGCCGGAAAACACGAGTTCGGGAAATTTCTTGGCCATATCTGCGTCCGCACGGCGAAAGGGGCCGTCTTATCGCAATGGCCGGCGCGAGAGGCAAGGAAGAACGCAGCGCCGACCGGTCAGCCGGCGCTGCGCAGCGAGGTCGTCAGCTCCACCCGTTCGGCACGCAGCGGAAGCCGTTTCCATTCGGGAACGGAACGCCGTGACTGCCCGGCGAGCAGTCGTTCAGATTTTCAAAGCCGGGCCGCTCATTCGGCGGCCTCGCCCACTCGTTGCGGTCCCAGCCCCAGCTCGTCTCGCCGGGCGGGCCCCAGGCCGGCGCAGGCTGGGCGAGGGCGGCCGAGGCGCCCAACCCGGACAACGCCACGGCCAGAAAAGCCGCGAATTTTAAGGTTCTGATCATCGGGTCCTCTCCTGCTCGTTCCTTATCCCTTACGATCGAAATCGCGGAAAGTGACAAGGCCGTGAGTCACAGACGTGTGATGAACCCTCTCCCAAAGCGAGAGCGGCAGGGGCGACGGGACCGATGTCGTAGACAAAAGCTGTCCCTTGAGAGTACGTACTTCCCCTCAGCGCCAAGGCGCAGAACCCTCTCACCCCTATCCCCTGTCGATCCGGAGAGGGGAACGGCGGCTCACAGAATGAACCGGCTCAAGTCCGCATTCTTGGCCAGATCGCCGACATTCTTCTGAACGAAAGCGGCGTCGATCACGATCGTCTCGCCCGATCGGTCGGGGGCGGAGAAGCTCACTTCGTCGAGCACGCGCTCCATCACCGTCTGAAGGCGGCGGGCGCCGATATTCTCGACCGCGCCGTTGACTTGCGCGGCGACGCGGGCGAGCGCGTCGATGGCGTCCGGCGCGAAGGAGAGCTCGACGCCCTCGGTGCGCATCAGCGCGACGTACTGTTTGATGAGGCTCGCCTCGGTCTCGGTGAGAATGCGCTTGAAGTCGTCCTCGGTCAACGAAGCGAGCTCGACCCGGATCGGCAGCCGGCCCTGCAATTCGGGCAAAAGATCGGACGGCCGCGAGACGTGAAACGCGCCCGAGGCGATGAACAGGATATGGTCGGTCTTGACCGGACCGTGCTTGGTCGTGACGGTCGTTCCTTCGATCAACGGCAGCAGATCGCGTTGCACGCCCTCGCGCGAAACATCGCCGCCGACGCGGCCTTCGCGCGCGCAAATCTTGTCGATTTCGTCGAGAAAGACGATGCCGTTGCTCTCGACCTCCTGGATCGCCTCGCGGACAAGCTGATCCTGATCGAGCAACTTATCCGCCTCCGCGGCAAGCAGGGGTTCGTACGAATCCTTCACCGTCATGCGCCGCGGCTTGGCGCGCTGGCCGAAGCCTTTGCCGAAAATATCGCCGATCGAAATCGCGCCGACCGAAGCGCCCGGCATGTTCGGCAGTTCGAAGAGAGGAAAGCTCGGGCCGGCCGCCGGCAATTCGATTTCGATCTCCTTGTCGTCGAGCCCGCCGTCGCGCAGCTTGCGGCGGAAGGAATCGCGGGTCGAGGCCGAAGCGTGCGCGCCGACCAGCGCGTCGAGCACGCGCTCTTCCGCGGCCAACTGCGCCTTGGCCTGCAGGGCTTTGCGCTTGTTCTCGCGCACCAAGCCGATGCCGACTTCGAGCAGGTCGCGCACGATCTGCTCGACGTCGCGGCCGACATAGCCGACCTCGGTGAATTTCGTCGCCTCGACCTTCAAGAACGGCGCGCCGGCGAGCTTGGCGAGGCGGCGCGAAATCTCGGTTTTGCCGCAGCCGGTCGGGCCGATCATCAGAATGTTCTTCGGCATCACCTCTTCGCGCATCGCCCCTTCGAGCCGCAGCCGGCGCCAGCGGTTGCGCAGAGCGATCGCGACGGCGCGCTTGGCCTCTTTCTGGCCGACAATGTAGCGGTCGAGTTCGGAGACGATCTCGCGCGGAGAGAATTCTGTCATGGGAAGTTACGTAAAGGACTCGGCAAGCGACGCGCTAGAGGCGACGGGAAAAGAAGCAGGACGGCGCGCCTGAGCGGCCGCCAGCCGGCGCTCAGCAACAGGACGAAAATCCCCAGCGCCAGAAGCGTCGCGGGGAGCGTCAAATCGGTGATCCCGGTATGGCGAAGCAAGGAGCCTAGGGCGACGCCCGCATAAACCAAGCCTGAGACCAGCATGGCGCGCCGGTCGATCGCGACGGCGACGAACGAAAAGACGAAAAAGACGGCGAGGACCGCGATCGCCCCGGACGTTTCGATGCCGCTCGCGTCGGTCACGAGGTAGGAAATGACCGGATGGACGATCATCGGGGCGGCAAGGAGATGTAGCCAAAAGGCGATATCGGTTCGGCGCGTCACGCGTTCGGGATCGGCGCTGTCGAAGCGCATGGCGAGCGCAAAAATCGCCACACCGCACACGAGAACCAGCGCGCTGACGAGCCAGCGCGACGGCTGCGGCCAAAACGACGACCCGAAGGCGATGAACGCCGCCGACAAAGCGGCCGCGCCGGCCGCGATGGTGATCGGCACGCGAAAGCGCCAATAGTGCAGCGCCGCCGCGCCGGCTGTGGCGAGGCCCGGCAGCCAAACGCCCTCGCCGCCCTGGCCCTCCTGCGCGACGCCGATGATCGTCGACGTGAACGGATCTCCGCCCGTCAGAACGTGAATTCCGGCAAAAAACATCGCGCCCGCGAAGATGACGAGCAGGATGATGCTCGGCAGCGCCATGCGCCGGCGCCGGGTGAAGAACTCGGCCAGCAGCCAGGCGGAGGCCGCGATCCCGAGCCACATCGCGAGAGGCCCGAAAAAGCGTTCGAGGAGGAAGCCGGCCGCGCCGAAGAAAAGCGCCAGACCTATGGCGACGAAAACGTCGCCGAAGCCGGAGACGAATCGGAGGCTCTCGTCGTCGGGCGTCGGCGGCGACGCCCAGGCGGAGCGCGAAGCTGCGCTCGCCCGCGCCTCGAGCGCATCGAGGCCCTCGGCTTGCGCGGCCGTGATCAGCCCGTCGCGAACCGCTTGCGCGAGGGTCGCGTCCGAAATCATGTAGCAATGCTTTCGATCACGATATTGTCGTTCGTATAGACGCAAATTTCGGCGGCGATTTTCAGCGCGCGGCGGACGATCGCTTCAGCGTCCATGTCGGTCGGCATCAAGGCTCGCGCCGCGGCGAGCGCGTAATTGCCGCCGGAGCCTATGCCCATGGCCGAGCCGTGCTCGTCGGCTTCCGGCTCCAGCACGTCGCCGGTGCCGCTCAGGACGAGGCCGGTCGTTTTGTCGGCGACCAGCATCATCGCCTCCAGCCGGCGCAGATAGCGGTCGGTTCGCCAGTCCTTGGCCAGCTCGACGCAGGCGCGGGCCAATTGGCCGGGATATTGCTCCAGCTTGGCTTCGAGCCGCTCGAACAGGGTGAACGCGTCGGCGGTCGCCCCGGCGAAGCCGGCGATCACTTCGCCCTTGGCGAGGCGGCGCACTTTCTTGGCGTTGCCCTTGATGATCGTCTGGCCGAGACTGACCTGGCCGTCGCCGCCGATCACCGCCCTGCCGCCTTTGCGCGCCATCACGATGGTCGTGGCGTGCCAAGACTGGGCGGACGCCGGTTCGCTGCTCATTCTCGCCCTTGAAATGAGGGGTTGGGAGGAAGCTCCGATCTAGGGGTCAGCCGCGGCGCGCGCAAGCCCCGCCGGAAAGGTGGCGATCCGGCCCGCATCTTGCTATTTGAGCGCCGCGTTCGGGGACGGCCCCGACATTTCTAGAGATCGGACATGCGCAGCGCCAGCGTAACGCGCAAGACCAAGGAGACCGAGATTTCGGTCGAGTTGCTCCTCGATGGGGCCGGCAAAGCCGATATCCATACGGGAGTGGGCTTTTTCGATCACATGCTGGACCAAATCGCGCGTCATTCGCTTATCGATCTCACCATTCGCGCCAAGGGCGATCTGCATATCGATCAGCACCACACGGTCGAAGACGTCGGCATCGCGCTCGGCCAGGCCCTCGCCAAGGCGCTGGGCGACAAGCGCGGAATTGCGCGCTACGCCGATTGCCTGCTGCCGATGGACGAAGCCCTGACCCGGGTGGCGCTCGATCTCTCCGGCCGGCCATTCCTGGTCTTCAAGGCGGATTTTCCGAGCAGCAAGATCGGCGCGTTCGACGTCGAACTGGTGCGCGAATTTTTCCAGGCGCTGACGGTGCACGGGCAGATGACGCTGCATGTCGAGACGCTTTATGGCGCCAACAGCCACCACATCGCCGAATCGTGCTTCAAGGGCGCGGCGCGGGCGCTGGGCGCGGCGATCGCCATCGACCCGCGTCAGGCCGAACGCATTCCCTCCACCAAGGGCGCGCTCTAGACGCGAAGGCGCTGAGCGAGGCCGATCGCGCTTCGCGAGAAGAGAGGCCAACGTGATGACGATCTACACCGTGCATACGCCGTCGAACGGCGCCGCGCGGGCTGACCTGTCCGAGCGCGTTCATTTCGAGCGCCAGGGCTTCGCCTGGCTCGCTTTTTTCTTCGGGCCGCTGTGGCTTCTCGCCCGGCGGCTGTGGCGCGCGTTGCTGGTCTGGCTGATCGGCGCGATCCTGGTCGCCGCGGCGGCGCTCCATGGCTCGATCTCGTCCAATACCGTCGGGCTGCTGATCTTTTTGTCCCAGCTCTATCTCGGCCTCGCCGGCGGAGGCCTCGCCGCCGCGGCCTATGATCGCGGCAGATGGCGCCTGGCCGACGTCGCCATAGGCCGGGACCGCGCCGCCGCAGAGCATAATTTCTTCTCGCGCGCCGCACCCTCCGAGGCGCCGCCGCCGAGCCGCCCGTCCCGACCGCCGCCCCCGCCGCCGGCGGGCGACGTGATCGGCCTGTTCCCTGATCCCGGGAGGACGCGGTGAGCGTCGCCATCGTCGATTACGGCTCGGGCAATCTGCACTCCGCCCACAAGGCGTTCGAGCGCGCGGTCAAAGAAGCCGCGCTCGATTGCGAGGTGAAGGTGACGTCCAGGCCGGACGAGGTCGCCGCCGCCGATCACATCGTTCTGCCCGGCGTCGGCGCCTTCGCTGACTGCAAGCGCGGCCTTGCCGCGATCGACGGCATGATTGCTGCGCTTGAGGAGGCGGTGCGCCGCCGCGGCCGGCCGTTCCTCGGGATCTGCGTCGGCATGCAATTGATGGGCGCGAGGGGCCTGGAATACGAAACGACCGCGGGCCTGAACTGGATCGGCGGCGACGTGGCGGTCATTCGCCCGTCGGATCGGCGCCTGAAGATTCCGCATATGGGTTGGAACACGCTGCGCGTGGTCCGGCCTCATCCGGCGCTCGCCGGAATCGAGGCCGGCGAAAGCGGCAAGCACGCTTATTTCGTACATTCGTTTCAACTCACGCCCGCTTCGCCCGACGATCTGATCGCGACCACGGATTACGGCGGGCCGATCACTGCGATTGTCGGCCGCGACAACATGGTCGGCACGCAGTTCCACCCCGAGAAGAGCCAGACGCTCGGCTTGGCGTTGATCGCTAACTTCCTGAAGTGGCGCCCGTGATTCTGTACCCGGCGATCGATCTCAAAGAAGGCCAATGCGTGCGCTTGCTGCGCGGCGACATGGCTCAGGCGACGGTCTTCAACGACGATCCCGCCGCGCAGGCGCGGGCCTTCGCCGAGCAAGGCTTCGACTACTTGCATGTCGTCGATCTCGACGGCGCCTTCGCCGGCCAGCCGATGAACGCGGAAGCGGTCGAGCGCATGTTGGCGGCGGTCGACATGCCGATCCAGCTCGGCGGCGGCATTCGCGACTTGCGAATCGTGCGCGCTTGGCTGGAGAAAGGCGTGGAGCGCGTGATCATCGGCACGGCCGCGGTCCGCGATCCCGACTTCGTCAAAGAGGCGGCGCGGCTTTTCCCGCGTCGCGTCGCCGTCGGCGTCGACGCCCGCGACGGCCGCGTCGCGGTCGACGGCTGGGCGAAGACCTCCGATCTCTCGGCGCTCGATCTCGGCCGGCGCTTCGAAGACGCCGGCGTCGCCGCGATCATCTATACCGACATCGCCCGCGACGGCGCGCTGAAAGGCCTCAATATCGAGGCGACCTTGGCGCTCGCCGAGTCGGTATCGATTCCCGTCATCGCCTCGGGCGGGCTCGCTTCGATCGACGACGTCGCCCGCTTGACGTCGCCCGATTGCGCTCGGCTCGCCGGCGCTATCGTCGGCCGGGCGCTTTATGACGGCCGGCTCGATCCCGCCGAGGCGCTCGCCTTGATTCGCAGCCGCCGAGGCGCCCATGCTTAAGATTCGCGTCATCCCCTGTCTCGATGTGAAGGATGGCCGCGTCGTCAAAGGCGTGAATTTCGTCGATCTGCGCGACGCCGGCGATCCGGTGCAATGCGCGATGGCTTATGACGCGGCCGGCGCCGACGAGCTCTGTTTCCTCGACATCGCCGCGAGCCATGAGGATCGCGGCATTCTGCTCGATGTCGTGCGTCGCACCGCCGAGGCTTGCTTCATGCCGCTGACCGTCGGCGGCGGCGTGCGGACGATCGAGGACATCCGCAACCTCCTCCTCGCCGGCGCCGACAAGGTCTCGATCAACACCGCCGCGGTGAGGGATCGCGGCTTCGTCAAGGCCGCGGCAGAGAAATTCGGCAGCCAATTGGTCGTCGTCGCGGTTGACGCCAAGCGGGTCGGCTCGGGCCGTTGGGAGATTTTCACTCATGGCGGCCGCAATGCGACCGGAATCGACGCGATCGATTACGCGCGCGAAGTCGTCGATCTCGGCGCCGGCGAAATCCTGCTGACCTCGATGGATCGCGACGGCGTCAAATCAGGCTACGATCTCGAATTGACGCGCGCGGTCGCCGATTCCGTCAACGTGCCGGTCGTCGCCTCCGGCGGCGTCGGCGATCTCGACCATCTCGTCGACGGCGTGAAGAAAGGCCACGCCAGCGCGGTCCTCGCCGCTTCGATCTTTCACTTCGGCGAGCGCACGGTCAGAGAGGCCAAGGCGCATATGGCTGCGGCGGGCCTGCCGATGCGGATGGACTGAGCGCCCCGATTCAGGCCCGCAAAACCGCGCGTTGGTCGCGAAGGGCGGTAAAGTACCTCCGTACTTTCGTCAGGATTTCCCGCATTTCGCCGCACGCTCTTGACGCGCAGGGATCGCTCGCCGCGGCCGCGCGATCGGCGGCCGCAGTCTCGAAACGAAGGCTCGAATAGAACGTCGCGTAGCGGGCCAAGAACATAGTGCTGTCCGCCGGCGTCATCTCCCGGAACCGGTATGCTACGCCTTTGTTGAACTGGCCGATTTGACAGCGTTTGCGGAATTTGGCCAGAACCGTCTCGGGATCGACGGCGACGCCGATTTGAGCGGCGATTTCCTTCACCGTCTCCGCGGCGCCGAAGCAGATCTGATTGTAGTTGAAGACCCGCGCGCCCGCCGCGGCCCAGCGCTGGAAGTTCTCGATCTGAGCGTCAATTGTCGGCAATGTATCGGCAAGGGTCCGATATTGGGAAAAATTCGGGAACCGCCAGCGCCGCGTACGTTGGCCGTGGTCCAGCATCGAAAGCGCGATCTCGCGGGGATCGCGGACGGAGGCGCTTGCGAGGACGCTACCCGATTCGATCAGTCGGCTTACCTCCGGATGGAGAGGCCCATGCGTTTTGAGCACCAGATCCACGCCGCTTTCCAAAGATTCCGACAAACGCGCCAGTAAAGCGCCGTCGATCGCGCCGAAATAATTATCGACCGAATCAAAGGGCCGGAAGGGCGGGCGAAGCCATTTGGTTCTTCTGCCGCCCGCGCGAAACGTCTGCTCGGTGAGCTGATAAAGGAAAGTGCTCGCGGTCTTGGGTATTCCGAAGCAGATATAGATCACAGGCTCGTACCCATCATCGCATGATGGCGCGCCCCCTGAGACATTGAATCACATTTGCAACGATCTGCAAAGGCTTCAGGAAAAGTTCGCTGCACTCCTGCGCCCTGCCTAACGACAGAGCGGGAAAGGAGCGCGATCGCCCTACATCCCTTGCCGCAGCGCGGCGAGTACTTTCGCCGAGGCGCGGCCATCGGCGGGCCGGCCGAGCTTATGCTGGAAATCGGCGATCGCTTCCCGGGTTTTGTTGCCGATCGCTCCGTCCGGTTCGCCGACGTCGTAGCCCCGCTTGATCAGAAGCTGTTGCAATTCGCGGCGCTCGGCCCGCGACAGGCCGGGATCGTCCGTCGGCCACGGCGTAACGAACGGGCCGCCGCCGGCCAGGCGGTCCGAAAGATGGGCGATGGCGAGCGCGTAAGACTCGGCGGCGTTGTAGGAATAGATCGCATCGAAATTCGAAGTGACGAGAAAGGCCGGCCCGTTCGGCCCGGCCGGCAACAGCAGCCCCGCCTCGCCCTCGCCGAGCGGCCGGCCGTCGGCGCGCGCAATCCCGCGCGCCGCCCAAGTCGACATCGGCGCTTTATGGCGGCGGCCGGACGGGCCGGAATAGCCCTCCGGCAATTTGACCTCGAAACCCCAGGCCACGCCAGGCCGCCAGCCGGCATGGCGCAAGTAATTGGCCGTCGAGCCGATCGCGTCGGGAACCGAATCGACGATGTCGCGCCGGCCGGTTCCCTCGAGGTCGACGGCGAGGCGGAGAAAGGTCGACGGCATGAATTGGGTCTGGCCGAAAGCGCCGGCCCATGAGCCGACCAGGCGATCGGCGGCGATATCGCCGTCGGCGACGATTTTCAGCGCGGCGATCAACTCGCTGCGAAAGTAGCTCGCGCGCTCGCCGTAACAGGCGAGCGTCGACAGGGATTGGACCAGCGGGCGCGAGCCCATCGACTTGCCGAAATCCGATTCGACGCCCCACACCGCGGCGACGATGGTGCGCGGCACGCCGAAGCGCTGTTCTTCGGCCGCGAAGGCCGAGGCGTATTTGCGCAAGGCCTCCTTGCCGTCGGCGATGCGCTCGTCATCGACAAGGCCGGCGAGATAGTCCCAGATCGGCGTTTTGAATTCGGGCTGATTTTTTTGGAAATCGAGAACCTTCATGTCCGGCTGGACGCCGGCCGTCGCCTGATCGAAAACCGCCGCCGGCACGCCATGCGCCGCCGCGTCGCTCCGGATGGAGGCCATGCACGAGGCGAAATCCGCCCGCGCGGCGCCGGGAAGCACCAGCGCGACGGCGAGGAGAGGGGCCAACAGACAGACGCGCGCATTTTTGCGAATGTCATTCCCGCGAAAGCGGGAATCCAGAGAATCGCGGCGCTTCATGGCGGGTTCAGTCTGGATTCCCGCTTGCCCGGGAATGACAGCAGGTTTCGCAATGACGATGGCTTCACGCTGGCGATCATCGGCGATTCGGGCGCGCCGGTCGAGCCCTCGGTCAGAGCCAAGGACGCGAAGCGGCCGACTTCTTCTCGAATCGTTCGATCGCCGGCGCCTCGACCATGGTCAGGCCGATATCGTCGAGGCCTTCGAGCAGGCAGTGCTTGCGGAACGGATCGATGTCGAAGCGCACGACGCCGCCGTCCGGGCCGCGAATCTCCTGCTTCTCGAGATCGACCGTCAGCGTCGCGTTGGCGCCGCGCTCGGCGTCGTCGAACAACTTTGCCAAATCTTCGGCCGAGACTTTGATCGGCAGAATGCCGTTCTTGAAGCAATTGTTGTAAAAGATGTCGGCGAAATCGGTCGAGATCACGCAGCGTATGCCGAAATCGAGGAGCGCCCACGGCGCGTGCTCGCGCGACGAGCCGCAGCCGAAATTGTCGCCCGCCACCAGGATCCGCGCTTTCGCATAAGCCGGCTTGTTGAGCACGAAATCCGGATTGGGCGAGCCGTCGTCCCTGTAGCGCAATTCGGCGAACAGTCCCTTGCCGAGGCCGGTCCGCTTGATCGTCTTGAGATATTGCTTCGGGATGATCATATCCGTATCGACATTGTCGATCGGCAGCGGCGCGGCGACGCCGGTCAGGGTCGTGAACTTGTCCATCGAGATCTCTTAAAGGCGGCTCCAAGGGCGCGCCGATGCGCGATTTAACAAATGTCCCATTGGGGCGCAAATCGCCGAGTCGCCGGCGCCGGTCGAGATGCGCTTCCGAGGACCGAGCGGTAAGCGATTCTAGATATGGCGAAAATTCCGGCATACGCCCCATAGATTGTCGTGAACAAAACCGGATTCCTTGCGAGTCGCCGATTCGGCCGCGATTCGTTCGTATCCCGTTCGAGCCGAGGCGAATGGGGACCTTTCGCCGCGGCAGAACGGCAACGATTCCTTCATTTCGGCGGCCGCGCCGCCTATAAGCGCGATCGCGTCCAGGATGTCGGGACCCAATGACTTTTGCAGCGCCGCCGCCCGATCGCTTCAGTCAAGCTCTTGAAGATGTAGCGGAAATTCAAGCCGTTCTGGGCCCGACCAATACCGGCAAGACGCATCACGCCATCGAGCGGATGCTCGCCCACCGCTCCGGAATTATCGGTCTGCCGCTGCGCCTTCTGGCGCGCGAAGTTTACACCCGCATCGCCGAGCGGGCCGGCGCCGCCGCTGTCGCCCTGATCACCGGCGAGGAGCGGATCAATCCGGGCGAGCCGCGCTATTGGGTCTGCACGGTCGAGGCGATGCCGCGCGGCTTGAAGCCTGATTTTCTCGCCGTCGACGAAATCCAGCTCGCCGCGGACCGCCAGCGCGGCCACGCGTTCACCGACCGGCTGCTCAATTACCGCGGCCGCGTCGAAACGCTCTTCCTCGGCGCCGAGACGATCCAGCCTGTCATCCGCACGCTGGTTCCCAAGGCGATTTTATCAACTCGGCCGCGCCTCTCCTCGCTCGTTCATGAAGGCGAGCGGAAGCTGACGCGGCTGCCGCGCCGCTCGGCGATCGTCGCCTTCTCGGCGCAGGACGTCTACGAAATCGCCGAGCTCATCCGCCGCCGTCACGGCGGCGCGGCTGTCGTGCTCGGCGCCCTGTCGCCGCGAACCCGCAACGCCCAGGTCGACCTCTATCAGAACGGCGACGTCGACTACATCGTCGCCACCGACGCGATCGGCATGGGTCTCAATCTCGATATCGAGCATGTCGCCTTCGCCTCGGACCAGAAATTCGATGGCCGCGAATATCGGCGGCTGACCTTCGCCGAATTCGCGCAAATCGCCGGCCGAGCCGGCCGGCATCGCCGCGACGGCTCGTTCGGTTCGACCGGGCGGTGCCCGCCGTTCGAGCCCGAATTGGTCGAGGCTCTGGAGAGCCATGAGTTTGCGCCGGCGGCGCGCGCGCAATGGCGCAACGCCGAACTCGATTTCACTTCAATCGACGACTTGCTGCATACGCTGCGTCGATTCCCCGAGCGCGCCGGACTGATGCGCTCGGATGCCGGCGACGACGTGAGGGCGCTCGAAATTCTCGCGATTGATCCAGCCGTGCGCCGCGCCGCCAAGACGCCGGCTGACGTCAGCCGGTTGTGGGACGCCTGTCAGATTCCCGATTACCGCAACGTCTCCGGCGGCGCGCATGCCGAACTCGTCAAGTCGGTCTTCGAATTCATCGTGCGCAAGGGCAATATTTCCGAAGACTGGTTCTGGCGCCATTTATCCGCCGCCGACAGGACCGAAGGCGATCTTGACGCGTTGTCGTCGCGTATCGACCAGGTCCGCTCCTGCGCCTATATGGCCAACCGCGACGACTGGCTGGTCGATCCCGGACATTGGCAGGTCATAGCGCGTCAGGTAGAGGACAGGCTCTCGGACGCTCTCCACGAGCGACTCGCCCAGCGATTCGTCGACCGACGGACCAGCTTTCTTTTACGCCGCTACAGAGAGAATGCGATGCTCAATGCGGAAGTGACCTCGACCGGCGATGTCATGGTCGAGGGGCAGACGGTTGGGCGGCTCCAGGGCTTCCGTTTCGCGCCGGAGCAGGAGGCGAACGCGGAGGCCGCGAAAGTGGCGAGCCAGGCGATCGCCGAGGCGCTTGCGCGCGAAGGAGACCTCCGCGCGGCGCGTCTCGCCGAAGCCGTCGACGCTTCGCTCGTTCTCGCCAATGACGGCGCGATCCGCTGGCTCGGCGATCCGATCGCGAAACTTGTCGCCGGCGATAAATTGCTGCAGCCGCGCGCGGTCATCCTGGCCGACGACGCCGTGACCAACGCCGCGAAAGAGATCGCGCAGCGGCGCGTCGACCTCTGGCTCGCCGCCCATGTCAAACGCTTGCTCGGCCCGCTGCTCGATCTGGAGGCCGGCGAGGGCCTGGAGGGCGCGGCGCGCGGCGTCGCCTTCCAGATCGCCGAAGCGCTCGGCGTGCTCGAGCGCGGCCGGGTCGCGCAAGAGGTCAAGAGCCTCGATCAGAACGCGCGCGGCGCTTTGCGCAAGCTCGGCGTGCGGTTCGGCGCCCATTACGTCTATCTCCCGGCTTTGCTGAAGCCGGCGCCACGCGTCTTCGCCTTGCAGCTCTGGGCGCTGAAGAATGTTCAGACCGCCGGCGAGGACCGGCTCGCCGAATTGCCGCAATTCGCGGCGGCCGGGCGCACCTCTTTCGTCGCCGACAAGGGCCTGCCGCGCGAAGTCCTGCGGATCGCCGGCTACCGGCTTTCCGGCGAAAGGGCGGTCCGGGTCGACATTCTCGAGCGTCTCGCCGATCTCATTCGTCCGGCCGTCGCCTATCGGCCCGGCGTGACGCCCGGAACGCCGCCGCCTGGCGCGGCCGACGGCGACGGCTTTGTCGTTACGGTCGCGATGACGTCGCTGACCGGATGTTCCGGCGAGGCCTTGGCCTCGATTCTGCGCTCGATGGGCTTCGAAAGCCGCAAGGTCAAGGGACCCGCGATCACCGTTCCGCTCGTTGCGTCGACCCCGCCGCAGCCGGCGCAGGAAGAGGCCCCCGCGGCGCAGGCGCCGCTCCTGGCCGAGAGCGCGGCGTCGGCCGATGGCGCGTCCGCGGCGAATGAGGAGGGGGCGGCGGCTCCCTCGGCCGAACATGCCGGCGATGCGCGGGAACGGGCCGCGGAAGGAGAAACGGCGTCTCCGCCCATCGACGGGCTGACTGGGCCGACCGGCGAGGCGGAGGCGCCGAAGGAAGGCGAAGCCGCCGCCGAGGCTGCGGAGGCGCTTTCCGCCGCCGAGGTAAGCGCCGCCCCGGGCGAGCCCGCGACTGCAGCCGGATCGCCAGCGCCGGCCGAGGCCGGCGAAACCCTGGACGCGGCGTCTGGCGGTAAGGTCGGCGCGTCGCCGGAGGCGACCGTGGCGGAGCCCCCCGGGGCGGAGGCTGCGAGCGGAGCTGAAAGCGCGGCGCAAGCCGCGCCGGCCGAGGAGGCGATGATCGAAATCTGGCGACCCGTCCATCATCGCCGCGGCGAGAGAGGGCAGGGGCGCGGGCGCGACCGGGCTGCGACGCAAGGCCGCGGCCAGACCCAGGACGACGCGGCGAAGGGCCGGCGTCGGCGCGGCCATGACAAGGATCGCGGCGGCGGAAACCGCGATCAGGTCGCGGCGACCGGACGCGCCGAAGATCGCGGGGCGCCAGCCGCGCCGGCGGGCGAAGGCGGCGCGCCGCAAGCCCCCGCCGAAGAGGCGAGGCCGCCGCGCAGCGGCCGGCCGGGGCAGGCCCGTCGGGAATCGCGACCCTTTGCGCCGCGGCCGCGGCGCGAGCCGGCGATCGATCCGAATTCGCCTTTCGCCAAACTTCTGGCGCTCAAGGCCGAGCTCGAGGCCAAGCAGCGCGGCGAGTGAAATGTCGAGCGAATAGATCGAGAAAATATTGCGCCGCCGCGCCAATGGCGTTAGCTACCGCGCCGTCAGCGGACGAAAATGTCGGCGGCGAGGCGCGCCGCAGGAGTAATGCATGACCTACGTCGTGGTCGAAAATTGCATCAAGTGCAAATATATGGACTGCGTAGAAGTCTGCCCCGTGGATTGTTTCTACGAGGGCGAGAACATGCTGGTCATCCATCCCGACGAATGCATCGATTGCGGCGTCTGCGAGCCGGAATGCCCCGCCGAAGCGATCAAGCCGGATACTGACCCCGGTCTCGAGAAATGGCTTGGTCTCAACGCGGAATACGCCAAGATGTGGCCGAACATCACCGTCAAGCGGGAGCCGCCGTCGGACGCGAAGGAGTATGACGGAAAACTGGGGAAATTTGACGCCTATTTCTCCCCCAAGCCGGGGCAGGGCGACTGAACGTCTCGGGCCGATCGGCTTCAATTAACCACCGCGCGCCGAAGGACCGGTTGCGCGGCGGTTGCTTTTTGATTTTTCATGCATTTTGTGATATACATATTTTTAACGATCGGCAGTTGGACGCTTTGCCGCTCGAGTCGCGAGCCTAGTCGGCCGCATTCGAGGTCGTCAGCGCGATTTCAGTAATCTACTGCAACCAGCCGTTGAGATCGCCGGCTGCGCTTCGAGGCGCGGGGCGATCGGCGGCGGGATCGAGAATCGGAGAAGAACGGCCATGGCGTCGCGAAAGAAAACGGCAAAAAAAACAGCGGCTCGCGGGTCCAAGGCGCCCAAGCGAACGGCGACGACCGCCGCCAAGAGCGCGAAGAATTCCGCCGCCCGCAAGAGCAAGGCGAGCAAGAGCCTGACCAAGCTCGACAAGGCTGCGCTGGCGGCGAAGGAAAAGGCGGCGAAAGCCAAGGTCGCGGCGAAGAGCGCCAAAACCTCAGCCGCGCCGTCGGTCAAGACGGCGGCGAAACAGGCCGCGTCCGCCGCAAAAACGGCGCGGCCGCCGATCAAGCAGAAAATCGAAGTCGAGGCGAAGCAGGCCGCTCCGCCGGTCAAAACTCCGCCATTGGCGAACGAAGCAAAGGAAAATCAAGAGTTGAACGCGGCGAAAACGAAGACTGAGGTAAAGAACCCAGCGACCGTCACGAAGAATCCCCAGGCGGCGAAAAGCGTCGTCGGCGTGACCAAGAACAATGTCGGCGGGCTGGCCAAGCCTGCAGCGGCGAGCGAAACCCGCACGCCGGCGCCTCCGCCGGCCCAGCCGGCGCCCGCGCCGGTCGTTCCCTTGCAGGGCGCGGCCAAGCCGGCGCCGCGGCTCGACGAGAAGCCCGCCGCCAAGCCGGCCGCGCCGCGGCACGGCTTCAAGGCGGGCGAATTCGTCGTCTATCCGGCGCATGGCGTCGGCCAGATCGTGGCGATCGAGGAGCAGGAAGTGGCCGGCTTCCGCCTCGAATTGTTCGTGATCACGTTCGTCAAGGACAAGATGATGTTGCGCGTGCCGGTCGGCAAAGCGGCCAGCGTCGGCATGCGCAAATTGTCCGATCCGGACCTCGTGACGAAGTCGCTCGACACGCTGCTCGGCCGCGCCCGCATCAAGCGGACCATGTGGTCGCGACGCGCCCAGGAATACGAAGCCAAGATCAATTCCGGCGATTTGATCGCGATCGCCGAAGTCGTCCGCGATCTCTATCGCTCGGAAGCCCAGCCCGAGCAGTCCTATTCGGAGCGACAGCTCTATGAAGCGGCCGTCGACCGGATGGCGCGCGAAGTCGCCGTGGTGCAGAAGATCGGCGAAGGCGAGGCGCTGAAACTGCTCGAAGGCCAGCTCCAGAAAGGCCAGCGCGGCCGTAAGAGCGAAGCCGCCGCCGCCGGCGAGGCGGCGACCGACGCGGACGTCGAAGAGGCCGCGTAACGGCGAGCTTCCGCTGAACGATCGTCGCGCCCCTCTCGGGGCGCGATTTTTTTTTAACAAGCAACATTCCGAAGATCGGCGACGCCTACTCAGCCGATACCGCCTCCGTCGAATGTGGGTGACGCCCGGGCTTTTGCGGCAGGATCAGGATAAGAGCGACGATCGCCGCAAGGATGATCGCCGAAGCTAACGGCCGACTGAAGTCGAGCCCGCCATGGCTCGTCGGCTTGTCCAGGAAGTCTCCGACCGTTGCGCCAAGAGGCCGGGTCAGTATGAACGCCGCCCAGAACAGAAAGACCCGCGAGACGCTGGTCCAATAGTACAGCGCCCCCAGAGCAGCCAGCCCGACGACGAAGACCAGGGCGCCTCCGCCGTAACCCAAGCCCGTGTCGTCCGCCATCCAGTCGCCCAGCGCCGTCCCGAGCGTCTGCGAGAACGTGATGGTCACCCAGTAGAAAAGCTCCACCCGCGGGGTTGCGACCGTCTGAACATCCACCGATCCCAGGGCCCCTCGCCAAAGCGCGAGCGAAGCCAGAACGCAGGCCAACAAAATCGAGGACCCGCCAACATAACCGACGCCGAGCGAGCGGTCGAAAAAATCGGCCATCGCTGTCCCCATTGTGGTCGAGGCCACGATGGCGAACCAATAAGTCCCGGCATTGAAACGCGGGGTCATGATCTGAATGACGACGGCCGCGACAAAGATCGCGAAAAATATTCCGGTCCCGATCAGATAGCCGCCATTGTGAGCATTGGCGTCCGCGTGCAACAGGCTCATTGTGACGGAGTCGCCGCCGGTTTCGCCCAAGGTCGTGGCCAGGATTTTAATGACCCAAAACGAGAGGGTGACCTCGGGTACTTTGCTCAGAGCTGCTTTAGCGCCGGCGAAGCGCGCAACTTGGTCGGTCATTCTGTCTCCTCATCGAGGCTGATACGGGCGCGCCGGGCGAAGTCGCGACAAGGTCGTGAGGCTTCCGCCTCGAACATCGGGCAGCGTCGCTCGGCGGCATGGCGGCGTAGATAGCGATCAGTCGGGGCGAACCGGACTGTTCTCGCCGGGCGATCGGGCTCAGTCCGGATGCGGGCCTTCGGTCGAGTTCTCGAGGAGATGGCCGGTGCGCGCGTCGACGCCGACCTCGTGCACGCCTTTGGCGCCGGCTATGTCGAAAGCATATCGAAGACCGCTGCCGCCGCTCTCCTTCTCGAGCTCTTCGTCCGTGATCTTGCCCGGATAGGCGCGAAGCGCGATTTGGCGGGCCTGGGAGATGGCGATCTTGGCTTCCGAGGCGTATTTCTGCCCGCGATAGGCGAAGGCCGGCGCGGCTTGAGCCCCGCACGCGATCGCGACAATCATAGCCATGAACGTTTTCGCTCGGATCATTGCTGTCTCCTTTGAACAGGATGGGCTCGCGACGCCACGCGCCGCGAGCGTTCGCCGGAGGTCTAGCGATCGATTCTTAGGACAGAATGATATCGGAGAGCCGGGCCGCGGCGATGCGCGTGGAAGCGCGTAGGCCGGCGCGATCGGTTCGATTGGCGAGCTCCAATTCGAAACCATATTTGCCGGCGACGCTGCGCGCGATCGCAAGGCCGAGGCCGGCGCCCTCCGTTCCTGGCGGCGCGGCGCGATAGAACCGTTCGAACACGCGCGGCAATTCCGCCTCCGGAATTCCCGGACCGGTGTCGATGATCTCAACCGTCGCGAAACCGTCTATGACAGAGGCGCAGACGTCGACGCAGCCTCCCTCGCCCGTATAGCGGATTGCGTTCTGGAGAAGGTTCGTGAACAGGAGCCGCAGCTCCTCGCGCGAAGCGAGCAATGCGCCCGTCGGCTTGGCGTCGAGACCGAGATCGACGTTTTTGGCGTCGGCGAGCGGCGCGCACTCGGCGACGCATGCGCTCACGAGTTCGGTCAGATCGACACGTTCGTCACGCCGCGCGGCCTCGGATGAGTCGAGCCGAGCCAGTTTCAGCATCTGATCGACCAGGGCGGTCGCGCGATCCAGGCCGCGTCCGATCTCCTCGAGGGCCTCGGAATCGGCCCTGGCGGTCTCCGCCGCCAAGTTCTCGATTTGAATTCGAAGCGCCGTCAGCGGAGTCCGCAATTCGTGCGCGGCGTCGGAGACGAAGCGACGCTGCCGATGCAGCGCCTCTCCCAGACGGGCCGTCAGGTCATTCATCGCCGCGAGTACGGGCCTCAATTCGTCGGGAGCGGCGTCCAGTGGAAGGGGCTCCGTCGAGTCGGGCGTCCGCGCCGCGATCGCCTCGGTCATGATGGTCAATGGCCGCAATACCCGACGAAGCGCCAGGCTCAGAATCAACCATCCCAGCGGAATTGCGATCAAGATCGGCAGGCCGGCCTCGACTCCCGCGGTCGCGGCGATTTCGTCTCGTACAATCAACCGCTGCCCGACCTGGACGATTCGCTTTTCGTCGCGCGCCATGAACACGCGCCACGATTCGCCATCCGCCTGAACCGTCCCCAGTCCCGATCGTCCGAGCTGCGGCAGCAGACCTCCGACGGATTTGAGCAATCCGCCATCCGGGACGCTCCATACGTCGATCGTCAGGCGGTCTTCTTCGTCCTGATCGACAGGCGGCGCAAAAGCTTCATCGACCGAGTCGCCGACGTTGAGCGCGATCTGGCGCAATTGACCGTCGAGAAATTCTGTCGCCTGCTGCCGGCCCATTTCATAGGAAATGCCAAAGGCGATCGCCCCGATCGCTGCGAGCAGAGCCGTCGTCCAGGTCAGGACCGCTCCTCGCAGAGATCTCATGATCCGTCTCTCGAAACCGCCCAGCCTGCCCCTCTGATATTGCGAATGACGCTTTTCCCGAATTTTTTCCGGATGGAATGGATCAGCACGTCGATCGCGTTGCTCTCGACTTCCTCTCCCCATCCATACAGGCGATCTTCGAGTTGAGCGCGCGACAGGATAGCGCCAGGACGCTCCATCAGAGCGCGCATCAGCGCGAACTCCCGGGCCGTGAGCACGGCGACGTCATTGCCGCAGGCGAGCGTGTGCTCGGCGAGATCGAGACGAAGATCGCCTGCCTGGAGAAGCGATTCGGCCGCGCCGCTCCGTCGGCGCGAGACGGCGCGAATGCGCGCTAAAAGCTCGCGAGTCGCGAACGGCTTCACGACATAGTCGTCCGCGCCGAGATCGAGGCCGCGGACGCGGTCGTCGATTTCATCTCGCGCCGTCACGATGACGACCGGCATCTGAACGCGCGCCGCGCGCATCCGACGCAACACTTCTAGTCCGCCGAGGCCGGGCAGGCCCAGGTCGAGGAGCGCCAGGTCGTGCTCGCCCAGCCCCGCGGCTTCGGCGCCTTCCGCTCCGTCGCGAATCCAATCGACCGCGACGCCCTCGCGCTCCAGGCTTCGACGCAGGGCGCGCCCGATCATGGCGTCATCTTCGATCAGCAGAATCCGCAAATGTCTCCTCGCGATTTGTCGCGTATTCTGCGAGACGGGTCGTTTGTTCCGACACGCGGTCGGACGCCGCTCGGGAGCGGGCCGAACAGTCGCCTGCAGTCAATTGTCGCGCCAGAGGAGGCGCATGCGGTCCATGGGTCAAGACGAGCCGCAAACCCGTCCGGGAAGACGATGATTGCCCCGCTGCCGTCCGGAAATGGGGACAGCGGCGCGTTTTGAAAACGCGGCAGTTGCGCCTTTCCCGATTGGTCGCGCGTCCGCCTCGCCCCGCGCTCGCGCCCCGACGGGGCAATCCTGTTTGTACCAAGCCGCGGCCCGCCTTACCGGCTCGTTCGAATCTGCTGCGTCTCGAATGGTCGGATCGGCGCGCTGTTGCCGTAGAGGTCGGAATGACCGCCTTTTCCGCCAGTCCATTCCACGGGCTTGTTACGGTTGCCGGCGAAGGCGGGAGCGAAAGCCGCGCGGCCCTCGTAGAGAGCGGCATAAGACGCCGGGCCCGCCGTCGTTGGAGCGTATCGAGCGACGTAAGCGGCGCTGCTCGTGGCGGCGGCCGGCGCCTTGCTCACACGGTCCAACATACCCAATTCGCGCGCAGTCATCGGTCGCCCGATCACCTGCGGACCCTGCCACATGAACGGCTGGAAGTTGTCGGCGATGGGCGGGGAGTTGGCCAGGGCTGCTGTCGCGCCTGAAATTGCGATTGCTCCGACCAAAAGAGCTGTCTTGAACATCGTCATCTCCATTATTGGGCCGTGGGCGCCCGATCCGGGCCCGCGCACTTCTCCTTCGTCGCGGCGATAAGCCGCGAGCGATGTTCGGAGGGTGTAGCACTCGACAGTTAGGACAGAATGATATCGGCGAGCCGGGCTCTGACGCCGCCGCGAGCGCCCATCAAGCCGCGAGATCGAATCGCCCTTACCGCCGATTCGTGGAAATTCGCGGCGCGACCCGCGAGATCGCCGGCGCCCGGGCCGCTATGGCCGGCTCGAACCGCTTCGCCGCGAACCTGCGCAACGGCGCGAATTTTGGCGTGATCGCGACGCCGTCGATCGTCTCCAACCGGCCGGCGCGGTTGAGCGTGTGCAGTCGGCCGCCCGGCCATAGCGGCCCGGAGGCGATCTGCGCGGCGAAAGTCTGCTCGAAATGATCGGGATCGAGGCGGTCGATTCGCGCCAGGCGGAGGGCGCGTCCATAGCCGTTGCGGCAATCCTGCACCGGACGCCAGAGAACGCCGTTGCGCTCGACGATCGTGCCGGCAGGCCGCGCCGCGCCGGCATCGATCAGCGCCGGGCTCGCCGCATGGTCGCGCCAGGGGCCGAAAAGGCTCGGCGCGTGGTGAATGGCGAGCGTGTCCGAATAGCCGCCGATCCCTTCGCGAACCACCGACGTCATGTAATAGTGACCTTGATGCGCGAAGACAGTCGCGTCGGCCGCCTCGATCCCCTCTAGCAGAGGATCGCGGCGCTCCCATCGATAAGGGAAATCGACGCAGCGATAGAGCGGCACTTGCCCGGAAGCCGAGCTTTCCGGAATCATCCACAATTGGTCTTCGGCCTCGATGAGGAAAGGGTACGACAGGTGCCAAGGCTCCTCGATCACCGTCACGGCTTCGCCGAGCGGCCCGTCGGCCCCGAATTCGACGACGCCGATCGCGCCTTTGCCGACGCGGTGATCGAGGCGTTCGAAGAAGATGCAGGTCTTGCCGCGCCAGACGATGGGAAACGGATCGGCGAAGCAGTCAAAGCCGCGATCGGGCAAGACCCGCCAGGTCGGCCCGTCGAGGCAGCCGCGCTCCATCACGCCGGGCCCGTCATTGAAGCGCCAGCCGACGCGCCAATGCGGCGAATAGCACGTCGCATGATAGAGCAGCCGCGCCGCGTCCGTCGCCAAGCTCTTGGCGGCGTAGCCTAAAACTTTGACGTCGCGCGCCGGCTGGGAAGCAGGCCGCGGCGCCGCGCGGCGCGGCTCTCGGATCGCCTGTTCGATCAGAATCGCCAGGCGCGAATGGACAGCCTCCATGCCGCCGGTCAAGCCGTCCGCTCCTTCCAACGATGGCAAACCCGCGGCGACCACCTCGCCTGTCGCGACGTTCTCGATTGCGACATGCGGCGCGCGCCCTTCGGCGAGGGTCGCAATCAGCGCCGCCTCGCCGCGCCCGCCCTCAAACAACGGGCGCAGCACGAGCGAGCTGGTCGAGATTGCGGCGTTCGACGAGAGGTCGACGACGAGGTCGGCTTCGCCGGCTCCGCGTCTGTCGAAATCGGCCGCGGGGGCAAGATCGCTAAGCGCCGCTCGGCCGCGGCGATAGGCGAGCCGTTCGAATTTCAACAATAGCCCGACCGAGCGGGGCAAAGGCGGGGCGTCCTCGGCGGCGCATAGCGCAACGCCGAATTGGGGAAAGGCGCGAGCGAGCCGCGTTTTGAGCGCGCGATGAGCGAGCCGCAACTTGTCGCGGTCGATGACGATTTCGAGCTTCATGGACGGGCCGTCAATTCAGCGACCAAATCGCTATAGGCGTCCATCATCGCGCTCAGCGGATAGCGCTGCTTGAGGCGGCGGCCCGCGGCCGTCAAACGGGCGGCGACGGTCTTATCGAACAGGACCGCTTTGATCGCCGCGGCGAGCGCGGCCGCATCACGAGCGTCGACGAACAGCGCGCAAGGCTCGCCATCGACGACGAGAACTTCGCGCAAGACTTCGATGTCGTTAGCGACCACCGGCGCGCCGGATTGCGCCGCTTCCACGGCAGCCAGGCCGAACGTCTCGGCGGCGCTCGGGAAGACGAAGCAATCGAGCGCCGCGTGCAGGACGCCGATCTTTTTCGACTCCAGCTCGCCGAGGAAATGAACCCGCTCCGCCACGCCGAGCTCGCGCGCCAGCGTCTCCAAACGAGCGCCGTCCGGGCCTTGTCCGGCCAGGGCGAGATGCGCGTTCGGAATGAGCGGAAGGACGCCGATCGCCGCGTCCAGCCGCTTCAGCGGATGCAGGCGCGCCGCGCAGCCCAGCAGCTTCGGCTCTTGCGGCAGCCCAAGCTCCGCCCGCGCCTCCGCTCTCGAAATGGCGCGCGTTTTGTCTTCGAAGCCGTGATCGATTCGCATCAGGCGCTCGCGGTAGCGACGCGGATAATCGGCGTACATCTCTTCGGTATGCCGCGAATTGACCACGATGCGGTCATAGCCGCCCAGCGCGCCGAGCAGCTTGTCGGCGGCGAGCACGGGGCGGCTCATCAGCGCCCCAGCCGAGACTTGATTGGCGACGACGCGTCTTGCGCCGGCGAGCCGCGCGACCGGCGCCGCGATGACATTGCCGTAATGTTGAAAGGCGATGACGACGTCGGGCCGGATTCGGCGGGTCGTCTCATAGAGGCGCCTCAAGAAGCGCAAAAAGGCGAGCGGCCTGGCCGGCCGCTCCAGCGCGCAATATTCGACATTGGCCTCGCCGTCGAACGAGGCGGTGCGTCGGAAGAAGAAGACCTGATGGACATCGAAGCCGCGGGCCGTGAAATCCGCGGCGATCAGCCTGGAAATCTGCTGCGCGCCGGCGTTCTCCGCCTGCGTTTGGACCAGCATCACGCGGGGGGCGGCGATCATGCGACGGCCGGCAGAGAGACTGCGCCGGGCTCAGATCGCGCTCCGGCGCGATGCGCGCCGCGGACGAGACGATCGGTCGCGCCGAACGACAGGCCGGTCAGCGCCATCGCCAACCCCAAGGCCAGCGGCGCAAACAACGCCTCTTCCTGGAACAGGCCGTTGACCAGAATGGCGGCGATCGACGAAGCTGCAAGCGCCAGCGTCGGCGCGCGGTAGCTTTGGTACAAACGCCAAGCGGCGCGCGCGACATAGAGATAGATCGCCAGCACGGCGGCGGCGGCTATTCCCATCTGATAAAGCAGCACGCCGATCGCGCTTTCGACCGCGATTTCGGCTGCGCCTTCATGTTGATACTTCTCCCAGTCGATCTGGGCGAAATTCGTCAGCGAAAGATTGCCGCCCTGGCCCAGCGTGTGGCCGATCGGATTGGTCAAGAAACCGCGCACGCCGCCGATCAGCCCGAGGACGTGGTAGTCCCCATTCTGGACGCCCGTCCAGAAAACGAACAGCGCGTAGACGGCCAACGCGACGACGAGCCCGACGGGCGCCAGCCGACCAGCATGAAAACGCGCCGCGAAACAGAAGGCTAATGAGAATATCAGCAAGGCGACCGCTCCCTTGGCGCCGATGAAGAGCAACAACGGCGCCGCGGCGAGCGGGAGGAGCTTGCGCCCTTCCGCGCCGAGGAAAGCGATCAGCAGCGCCAAGGAGTAGCCAAAACTGATCGGGTGGAAGTTTGGTCCTTGCAAGCGCACGACCTGCAGGCCGAGCCCGCTCAACAAGTTCGTGTTAAAAAGGGTGCCGGTCAGGAAGTCGACCGTGCCGGTGATGACGAGGCCCGTCTCGCGAGCCTGCCGCTCGAATAGTCTCGCATCGCGCATGGTCAGCGAGGCCAAGTCCCAATAATGCCAGCCGTTGGTGAGATCGAGCCAGCGCTGGAGATCGAGCAGTTCGAAATAGCCGCAGATCGTCAGCAGGGCCAGTAGAAGCCCGATGATCGAGCGCATGGCGAGCGGATTGCGCGAGGCGACGAACAGGCAGATTTGGAACAGCAGCGCCGGGAGCCCGATATTTCGCATGTAGATCATGGCGCCGCGGGAATCGATCGGCAGACCGGCGATGAAATAGACGCCGGCCAGAACGAGGATGCCGGTTGAGGCCAGAATCATGCGCCAAAGGAAGGGCGAGACGCTGGCGTAACCAAAAAGAACGCGGCTCGCGACCGCCGCCCAGACGCCGATCGTCGTCAAGAAGTCATAGACTTTCATGGCGTCGAGTTCGGAGAACTGCGTCGCCCGCGACGAGGCCATGGCGACGAACATCGTCTGAAACATGAAAGAGACGAGGATCAGCATGGGCGCGGCGCGCTCGAAGAACAGCGCAAAAGCGAAAGCGCAGACGACGGCGAAGGCGATCGCCAAATTCGGGCTGACAAGATGCAGCAAAATCGGCGCGGCGCACATGGCGAAGGCCATCACGGCCTGAGCGGAGTGGTCGAACAACCGCCGCGCCTGGCTCGCATGCGGGAACGCCTCATTATTCATCGAATCCTCGGATTTCGCGTCGAGTCGACGCCGATGCGCGCGGACAAATTCACGTCTAGTAACCATTGCTTAACGCTTCGTGTATCTTGTTCTTGACAGGCCGCGATTGAGGCCCTCGTCGAGGGCTCCGGTCGATCCCTGAGTTCAATGGCGCTGTCCGGCAAATCCTCATCGCGTCGCGCGGCCCGCCCGACTTCAAACGGCGCGCTCGAACTTTGGGACGAAAGTCCGACTTTGAACCTGCGCGGGCTCTTCGATCCGGCGGCGATGTGGCTGTTCCTGAAACGCAACGCGGTTCTGATCTGCGCCGTGTCGGCGACTGTTGCGGTCCTCTGCGCCCTCGCGCTTTGGCTCTTCTTCAATCAATACGCCGCGACTGCTCTTGTGTTGGTCGACCCGCGAGACGTCAGGGCGACCACGACGCCCGAGGTTCTTGCCAATGTCGGCGGCGATTCGATCGCCATCGAAAGCATGGTTCAGATCGCCCGATCGGACGGGTTTCTCGGCGCGCTGGTGGACCAACAAGGCCTCGCCACGGATCCGGAGTTCAACCGCGCCGCAACTGAAGGGGCGCAGCGGGCCGCCTCTATCGATCGGCTGAGGAGCAGACTGGCGATCGGCCGGCGCGGCGCGACTTATGTGATCGACGTGACGATGAAGAGCCAAGACGCGCAAAAGGCCGCCCGCATCGCCAACGCCGCCGCGAAAATGATCGTCGACAATCAAGCCCAGCTCCGGCTCGGCTCCGATCAGCGCGCGATCGAATTCTTGGGCGGGAAGCTGGCCGCCTTGCGGAAGAAAGTGCATGACGAGGAAGAAGCTGCGGCGGCGCTTAAAGCCGAGCTGAAGATCACCGACGCCGGGCCCGGCGAGCTTTTGCAGGAGCGCCGGGTGACGGAGATCAACCAGCAATTGGTTCTGGCCAAGGCGCATACCGAGGAGATGCGCGCGCGGCTGGAGCAATTGCGTAAGGTAAGCGCCGACGCCGTCCTCGATTTGCCGACGACGCCGGAAATGACGGTGCTCAGCGCGCTGCGGCAGGATTACGCCCGGCTCAGCCAGCGCGCGACCGAGCGGGAGGCGGTGCTTGGAGATCGTCATCCCGAGGTTGTCGCGTTGCGCGCTCAGATCGCCGATTCCAAGCGGCAGATCGCCGCCGAGGAGGCCCGGCTGATCGCTTCCGCCAAGAATGATTACGCCGAGGCGCGCCAACGCGAGGCCGCGCTCAGCGACGCGCTCGGCAAGGCGCAGGCCGAGAGCGGCGTCGGCGATCAGAACCTGGTCAAACTGAGGCAGGCCGAGCGCGACGCCAAAACCGACCGCGACGTCTACGATCAGCTGGCGGCGCGCCAGAAGGAGCTGATCGAGAGCACGGGGCTCGCGCCGGCCGACGTGCGCATCGTCTCGCAGGCCGATCCGCCCTCGAGGACCTCGTCGCCCGGCTTGCCTGTCCTGCTGGCGGCCTCTTTCTTGTTCGGCGCGATGGCCGGAATCGGCGCCGCCGCCGCCAGGGAGGCCATGCGACGATCTCTGGTGACGGCGGCTCAGACGGAGCGGCTGGTCGGCGCCGAAGTCGCCGGCGTCGTCCCGTTCCTGCCGCAGCCGCCGCCGAACGGCGCGCCGGCGGATAACGCCGCGGCGCGCTGCTTCGCCGAGCTTTGCGCCGCCGCGCCGTTGAAGCGGGCGGCGCGCAGCGGGCTGGTCGTCGTCACGTCGCCGCGCCCAGGCGAGGGAAAGTCGACGGTCGCCGCCAATATCGCGGCTCATTGGGCGCGCGAGGGCTTGGATATTTTGCTGGTGCAACTCGGCGCAGCGTCGGGCGGCCGGTTGAAGCGCCGCGGCGTGGTCGACGTCCTTCTCGGCGATGCGCTGTTGCAGGACGCGATTCGCTGGCGCGGCGCGGGACAAGCCAGCCTTCTGCCGCTGGGCGCCGAGGCGCCGAACGGTCTCGAGGCGGCGCGGGCGCGCCTGCACGCTTTGCTTCGCCGCTGTCGCCGACAGTTCGACATCGTCATCGTCGACGCGCCATCGCTATCGAGTTCTTCGCTGGCCCGCGATCTCGCGCCCGGAGCCGTGATTCTGCTGGTCGTCGAGTGGGACGCGACCGAGGCCAGCCTCGTCGCCGAGGCCGTGGCGGGGCTCGATTCGCGGGCGGTCAGCGTCGTACTCAACAAGGTGGATTTGACGCGTTACGCGCAATTCGAGCCAGCGCGCGCCAATGCGCTGCGGAGCGCGGCCTGATTCCCGTGGCCGCCGTCGCCGACCGCGGCGACGGGGAGCTACCGAGGCAGGAGCGCGTCGATCAGCGGCGCGTCGGGCCTGCCGTCTTCGAGCAGAAGGCCGAAGCCTTCGCGATAGTCCCAATGCGCCCAGCCGAAGCTGTTCGCCTCGGCCGTCTCGCGAACGTCGCGCAGCCAGGCGAGCCGGGCGGCTCGCGGCGCCTTGAACCGCAGCACGCCGAATTCGTTGAGGATGACCGGCGCTGAATGAGCGCGGCTCCAGGCGGCCAGCGCCGAGAATTGTGATTCGATCATCTTTTTGTCCCAGGGCCGCGCCAGCGCGCGATCCAACTCGTCGGCGAGCGAGTCGTCGCCGCGCCGCCTTAAATTCTCCACGAGCCGAACGAGGGCCGGATCGTCGCGCCGCGCCGGATAGGGAACGCCAGCGAGGCGCGACAGCGGATCGGCGGCGTCCCAGGTGAGGCCCTGATGCGTGAACAGCATGGGATCGTAATAGTGAAAGGCGTAGACGATATTGAGATCGCCGAGAGGACGCCACGTCGCCAGAGCCTCGACGCGCTGATAGGGCGCAGGACCGGCGATGAATGTGGTCGCCGGCAGGAGCGCGCGCAGTTCGGTCGCTAGCGCTTCGGCTTGCTCGCGCCAGATCGCGTCATCGACATTCGGCTCGTTGAGGAGTTCGGCGAAGATAGGCTCCCGCGATCGTCGCGCGATCCGCGCCGCAACTGATCGCCAGGCTTCGGTCAACGCGGCGAGCGCGGCTTGCGGAGCGGCGCGATGCAACTTCTGGAATTCGCCGCCTGGATGCATGTCGACGCTGACGACGAAGTCGAGATCGAGCAAAAGGTCCAGCGCGCGATCCAAATCGTCGAGCACTGTCTTTGTACGGAGGGAATCCGAAAAGCGGGCCATCGCCGCTTCGCCGAGGAAAGGCAAGCGCACATGGCTCATGCCGCGCCGGCGCAGCCAGAGCAGGGTTGCGCGATCAGGCCGCTTGTCGGGATTGAGCGGCGCCTGATCGGGCAAATTGAAGCCGCGGGCGAGCGGCTTCAGCCGATCGTCCGCAACAGAGGCCCTCGCCATGCGAGGCGCCATCAAAGCCGCGCCCAATGAGGTCAGCGCGACGCGCCGACTGATCGGCGTCATTGGAGGTCTGGTTAAACCAGCGCCAGTTTCGGCCCTCTCTCCAGAACGCCGATCACCCGCGCCAGATCGTGCCCGCGCTTCATGACCAAGCCGCCGATCGCGACGACGCTGTAGGCGCCCTGCCGGCGGGCGAGTTTCGGGTCTTTCTTGATGCGGTAAAGCGGCGTTTCGGAGGTCCGCCGGAAGATCGAAAAAATCGCCTCGTCGGGCGTGAAATCGAGCGCGTAGTCGCGCCATTCGCCTGCGGCCACCATGCGGCCGTAGAGATTCATGATTTCTCGCAATTCCTGCCGACTGAATGAGACGATCGCGGCGGGCTTGCCTGTCGAAGCGGCGCCGCGTCGGAAGTCCTGAACGCCGGCGTCAAGCGCGTCGCTCTCGTCAGACGACGCGCGCCGCTGCTGCGGCGGATCGAGTTCGCTCATCGCGCCTCCCTGTTGGCTGGCGACGCACGGCGAAGCCGCCGCGCCCCCTTAACGTCAAGAGCCTGTCATGATTGCGCGAAGCTGAGCCCGGGGCAAGGGCCGATTGCCTTGCGCAATTGGGCGCTTCAAATGTATCGGAGAGCGCGAGACGCGCGCCGCCGGCGTCAATGGCGAGGCGTCGCGACGCTTTCCGTTCCGGGGTTGCCGGCTCGGTCACGCTCCTTGCGCCGGGGCAAGACGACGCGTTCGAGTATCTCTCCGACCAAGAGATGGGCCTGGGCCGCGGTGAGGCCGCGGCCGACGATCAGATCGTCGATCCGAAGGCTGAACATCGTTGCAGAATCGTCGGGACTTTCAGCCTCGACCGAAATAGATTTGGGCATCGTCGCCGCCTCAGCTCGCCTACCCGCATCGTTTTGAGATTATTTTACAATTAAAATTTTGTCCACAGGTTGTGCACAGCGAGGGGCGGTAGCGTCGCCGCGCGCCGGCCTCACAAGCCCTCGCCCTGACCTTGCTTCTGCTCGATCGCGCGGCCTCTCAACTCGCGCCCGTCGCACGCCTCGATCGCGGCCTGGCAGATCGCGCCTGGCGCGACGCGGTCGATTCGCACCGGCGAGAAATCCTCCATTCGCCCGACGCCGCCGCGCTCCATGAGAATCGGCGCGCTGCGGCCGACATGGCTCGCCAAGCGCCGCGCCCAGGCGGCGTCGGAGACCGCCCGCAGCCTCGCCGCGCGCTCGCGCGTCGCATCGCCGGCGACCTGCGGCATGCGAGCCGCCGGCGTCCCCGGCCGCGGCGAGAAGGGAAAGACATGGGCGCGGGCGAGATCGCAATCCTCGACCAGGCGTAGCGAGTTTTCGAACATCGCCTCGGTCTCGGTCGGAAAGCCGACAATGATGTCGGCCGTGAACGCGAGGTCGGGCCGGAGGCGGCGCGCCGCTGCGCAAAACCATATCGCGTCGGCGCGGGTGTGGCGGCGTTTCATCCGCTTCAAGATCATGTCGTCGCCGGATTGCAGCGAGAGGTGAAGATGCGGCATCAGCCGCTCTTCTTCTGCGATCGCCCGGTCGAGATCGGCGTCGACCTCGACCGAATCGATCGAGGACAGGCGCAGCCGCTTCAAGGCGGGCGTCTCGGCGAGGATGCGGCGGACCAGGCCGCCGAGCCGCGGCAGGCCGGATCTGTCCAGGCCGTAAGCGGTGATGTCGACGCCGGTCAGCACGATTTCGGCGACGCCAGCCGCGACGAGACGTTGGATTTCGGCCACGATCCGCGCCGGATCGAGCGAGCGCGACGGCCCGCGCGCGAAGGGAATGATGCAGAACGTACAGCGATGGTCGCAGCCGTTCTGGATTTCGACGAAGGCCCGGGTGCGCGCTGCGGCGATGGCCGGTCCCTTCGCCTGAGGCGCCCCGCCCGGCTCGCCGCTCGTCATAAGCGGCGCTTCGCCCCGAGCGATTCTGGCGAGCGTCGCGCCGTCCCGCTTGGCGCGATTGCCGAGAACCGCGTCGACTTCCGGCATGGCGGCGAAGGACGCGGCATCGACTTCCGCGCCGCAGCCGGCGACGACGAGCTTGACCTTGGGCCGCTCGCGCTTGAGCCGTCGCGCCGCCTGGCGCGCCTGGCGCAAGGCTTCGCCGGTCACCGCGCAGGAATTGACAAGGCTGAGCGCTCCGACGCCGGCGCGCTCCGCCTCGCTCAAGATCGCGTCCGACTCGGCGAGATTGAGCCGGCAGCCGAACGTCTCGATGCGGATCGCGCTCATGCGTTCGCGTCCTCGATATTCGGCGCGAGCGTCGTCTCGAACTCCAGCTCGACCGGCCCCGTCATCAGGACGTGGCCGTCGCCCGCGCGCCATTCGATGATCAGGTCGCCGCCCGGCAGGCTGATCCGCGCCTTGCGCTCCGTCAGCCCTTTCCGGACCGCGGCGACCAGCGTCGCGCAAGCAGCCGAGCCGCAGGCTTTGGTCGCGCCCGCGCCGCGCTCCCAGACCGCGAGGCGGATATGATCGCGGCCGAGAACTTGCGCGAGCGAGATGTTCGCCTTTTCCGGGAACATCGGATGGTTCTCGAGCCCTGGGCCGATAGCGCGCAAATCGTACGCTCGAGCGTCGTCTACGAAGAAGACCGCGTGCGGATTGCCCATGCTGACGACGGCGGCCGGCCCGAGCGCCGAGGGAACGCCAGCGGGAAGCGCCAGCGCGACAGCGTCCGTATCGGCGACCGGCTCGCGCAACGGAATGTCGCGCCAGCCGAAGCGCGGCGCGCCCATATCGACGCAAAAAACGAATTCGCTGTCGCGCCGGCATTCGAGCAAGCCAGCTTTCGTCTCCATCTGCAGGATGTCCGACGGGCCGCCGCGCATCAGCTGGTAAGCGACGCAGCGCGCGCCGTTGCCGCAAGCGCCCGATTCGCTGCCGTCATTGTTGAAGATGGTCACGAACGCGTCGGCGCCGGGCCGGCGCGCGTCGGCGACGACCATCAACTGATCGAAGGCGAGGCCGGGCAGGCGATGGATCGCGCGCGCGTCGTCGCCCGAGGCCGAAATGCCGGCGCCGCGCAAGTCAAGGACGACGATCTCGTTGCCGGCGCCGTTCATCTTGGCGACCCGCCGGCCGATCAAAGGCGGCAATAGACCTGAAATGGGCAAGCTCCTCTCTGCGCCGCCGCTTATAGCCAAGGCGCCTGTCCGCCGCCAGGACGCCGCTCAGCGGGCTCGCCCGGGAGGAGAAGCCTTCCGCGCCTTCGCACCGTCGATCGCCCGCGCGCCGAAACGGGCGAGCGCCTCGCGCAGTTCTTCGCTCTCGATCGCCGCGGCCGCCTCGCGCGCCTGGGCGAGCGCTTGCGCGCTCGGCGCCGCCGGCGGCCCGCGCCGCCGCGGCGCCTCGACCGGCCCCTGGCGGAAGGCGAGCTTGCCGACGCAACGCCAGCCGAGATGGGCGTTGACCCGCTCGATGATCAGGGCGGCGCAATGCTGCGCCTCGAGAGCGAACCCGCCCGCGACCCTCAGCACAAGCGTCGCCGGCTCGATCGGCGTCTCGGGATCGCGCTTGGCCGGACGCGGCGGCCATTGCAGCTTGATCGGCCGGCAGCCCGCCGCGATCATCTCGCCGACGATTTCCGTCCACGAGCCGACGAGGCTCGCCTCGCTGAAGCCCTGTTTGGCCAGGACCGGCTCGACCAGCGGGCCGACAAAGTCGCCCAAAGGGGTCGCCCAACGCTTTTTTTTCGTTGCGGGTTCCGTCACCGGCTCAGTCCGCTTAAACCTGACGCTTCCGATGCCCGCCAGTCTAAAGCCGCGCCGCGCGAAAAAGAAGAGCCCCGCCGAGCGGCTGCTCGCTTGGTGGGACATTCACCGCCGCGACCTGCCTTGGCGCGCCGCGCGGGGCGAAGCCGCGGACCCTTACGCTGTCTGGCTCTCCGAGATTCTTTTGCAGCAGACCACCGTCGCGGCGGCGACGCCTTATTTCCATCGTTTCATGGCCCGCTGGCCGCGGGTGACCGACCTCGCCGCCGCGCCGATCGAAGAGATCATGCAGGCTTTCGCCGGGCTCGGCTATTATTCACGAGCCCGCAACCTGCACGCCTGCGCCCGGGAGATCGTGCGGCGCGGCGGCGTCTTTCCGCAAGACGAGGCGAGCCTGCGCAAGCTGCCGGGGATCGGCGCCTATACGAGCGCGGCGATCGCCGCGATCGCGTTCAACGCGAAGGCTTCGCCCGTCGACGGCAATATCGCGCGGATCATCGCGCGGCTGCGAGCGCTGCCGCGGCCGATCGCCGAGGCGAAGAGCGAGATCACGGCGATCGCCGCCGGCCTGACGCCCGCGGATCGGCTCGGCGATTTCGCGCAAGCCATGATGGATCTCGGCGCGACGATCTGCACGCCGCGCAGCCCGAATTGCGGCGCCTGTCCGCTTCAGGCCGATTGCGCCGCTTTCGCCGGCGGCGAGCCGGAAGCTTTTCCGCGCAAAGCGGTCAAAGCCGCACGGCCTTTGCGCAAGGGTGTCGCGTTCTTCCTGCGCGATGCGGACAATCGGATCCTGATGCGCACGCGGCCGCCGAAGGGCCTGCTCGGCGGGACGGTCGAACTGCCGGGGAGCGCTTGGTCGACCGACTTCGATTTGGCCGGCGCGGTCGTCCACGCGCCCTGCCGCGCGGAGTGGCGGCTTCTGCCTGGCGCCGTCGAGCAAGTCTTCACGCATTTCGCGCTGCAGCTTGCGATTTATTCGGGTCGTACTCGCGATTCTGCGGCGGAGGGCGGCTGCTACTGGGTGGCGGAGGCTGATCTCGGCAAGCTCGCCCTTTCCGGCGTGATGGCCAAGGCGGTCGCGCATGCGCTCCGGCACGAGAAGAACGAGCCCGGATCTTCCCTTCCAACGATTGCCGGAGAAGGACGCGCTAATACGCGTCGGCATGCGCCTTCCGCGAAAACAAGGTCAGCGTGAGAATTTTAAGGTCCAGCCAGAAAGACCAATTGTCGATATAGTAGAGGTCGTGTTCGACGCGCCGGCGCATCTTGTCGTCGCTGGCGATCTCGCCGCGGAAGCCGCGGACCTGCGCCCAGCCGGTAATGCCCGGCTTGACGTTATGCCTGCGCGCATATTGCGCGATGCGCCGCTCGTAAAGCTGGTCATGCGCCAGGGCGTGCGGCCGCGGCCCGACCAGCGACATGTCGCCGCTGATGACGTTGATGAGCTGCGGCAATTCGTCGATGCTGTAGCGCCTCAGGACCGCGCCGATCGGCGTCACGCGCGGATCGTTTCGCGTCGCCGATTTCAAGGCGGCGTTGTCCTCCATAGTCGTCATGGTACGGAACTTATGGATGCGGAACGGCTCCTGATTGAAGCCGTAGCGGCGCTGCGAGAAGAAGATCGGGCCGGGGCTGTCGAGCTTGATCAGCAAGGCGACGACCGCGAAGAGCGGCGCGAGCGCGATCAGGGCCAAAGTCGCCACCGCGAGATCGAACAAGCGCTTCTCGACGAGCTGCACCGTCGTCAGCGGCCGCCGCGTGATGTTGAGGCTGGCGATCGGGCCGAGCTTGGCGATTTCCGCCTCGGCGAAGCGGTCGAGAATGTCCTCCGGTCCGAGATGAATCTCGGCGGGCGTTCGCAAAAAAGCGTCGACGCAGGTTTCAATGAGTCTGGCGCGCGACCAGGGGATGGCGATGAAGACGTCGTCCGGCCTTAGCACGCGCACCGTCGCTGCGGCGAGCGCGAGATCGTCGCGCACCGTGCCTTCGCCGTCGCGAATCACCGCGGCTGAGACGACCTCCATGCCGGCTTGATCGAGGTTATAGCGCTCGACGAAGCTCGTCAGTTGGCTTTCGAGTCCGACGAGGACTAGGCGTCGCGGCGGCAGCCAGCCTTTGGTTTTCGCCGTCCCGACCAGCCGGACAAGGATGGCGCGCATGCCGGCGAGCGCGAGAAAGCCGGCGACGTAGAGAATTGCGGTCGCGCCGCGCGAGAAGATCTCCGTCGTCTTGGTCGCAAAGCCGAGCGCCAGTACGCCGAAAAAAGCTATGTTCCAGACCGAGAGGCAGCGTCCGACATGCCCCTCCATCTCGGCATAGAGCCTGATCTCGTACTCGCCGCGCTGCGCATTGAGCGCGACGACCAGGGCGCCGAGGACGAAGCCGACGGCGACGACCGATTCTGCGCGCGGGAAATAGCCGAACGTCGCCAGCCCGAAGAGAATATGAGACGCGGCGGCGGCGAGGACGATCGCAAGATAATCGGCCGCCGCCGCCAAATAGGAGAAGCCGACCTCAATGGCGGCCTTTGGCGCGGCGGCGCGCCGCCGCTCGCGCCGGACCGCGCCGCCCGGCGAGCGCTTGGCGGCGCGGCGCGGCGGCGGCGCCACGTCGTGAAAATGAACGCTCGGGTGCTCCATATCGGCACAGCCGCTCTACGCTTGACGCGAAACGCCGCAGCAAGCGCGGCGGCGGCGCTCGAGCGGCAAGCGCCGTGCCGCCTCGGCCGCGCGAGCGCCGCAACTTTCCTCAGCTTCGATATGAGCCGCCGCGCCCGCCTCGACGCGCCTGCGGCGTTAACTGTGTCGTTTCGGGAGGCATGCGGCTTGCCGCTTCGCAGTGCGGACAAAACGATTTGGCGCGTTCTGATGCGGTTGAGGCTGAAACAAGAAGGCGCGGCGAGTTCGGCCGCTTACATCGGCGACTTGCCGATCGAAGCGGCGACGCTCGAAGAGACGGCGCGCGCCTTCGTCGATTATTGTCAAAGCACGGCGCGACGTTCTGCGCAGCGGCCGCTCTTCTCGACCTCGGTCAACGGCCAGGTCGTCTCGCTCTGCGCTCAGGACCGCAGCGTCGCCGACTTGTTCCGCAGCGCCGATTCGATCAACGCCGACGGCCAACCGATCGTGACGCTGTCGCGCCTCTTTAGCCGCACCCCGCTTCCCGAACGGGTGGCGACTTCCGATCTCTTCCCGGCGGTCGCCCGGCTCGCCGCAGAATCGGGCGTCACTTTCTATCTGCTCGGCGGCGGAGAAGCCGTCAATCGGGCGGCGGCGGAGAACGCGCTCGCCGCTTATCCGCGTCTGCGCATCGTCGGTCGCCGCAACGGCTATTTTTCGCGGCAGGAAGAGCCGGCGATCGTCGAAGAGATCGCTCGCCTGGCGCCGGATATTCTCTGGGTCGGGCTGGGCGTGCCGCTCGAGCAGCAATTTTGCGCGCGCAATCTCGACAAGCTTCGCGGCGTCGGCATCGTGAAGACTGCCGGCGGGCTGTTCGACTTCGTCGCCCTCGCCAAGCCGCGCGCGCCGCGCTGGATGCAGCGCCTCGGCTTCGAGTGGCTGTTCCGCATCATCGCCGAGCCGCGGCGGCTTTTCCTGCGCTATCTGATCACCAATCCGCACGCGCTCTTCGTACTGGCGCGAGACCTCAAATGAGGCTCTTCGAGCGGCTGGCGCGTTTCGCAACCACGCAGCGCGCGATGGTCGGCGCCACTTTGACGCTCGCCATCAAGGCGAGCGGCGCGCTTTTGATGATTGCGGTCTTCACGCTCGCCGCGCGCGCCATGTCGACCGCCAGGTTCGGCGAGATCGCGATGTGGTTCAACGCGCTCTCCTGTCTCGCCGTGGCTTCGGTCTTCGGCCAGGATACGCTGATCGTCCGTTCGTGGGGCGAATATGGCGAGAAGGGCCGCCCCGATCTGATGGTCGGCGCCTACCGCTTCGGCTGGGCGACCGCGTCGATTGGCGCCGCCCTCGCCTGCCTGGTGCTGGTCGCCGCAAACCAACTGATCGCCGCGCCGCTTACGGGTCTGGCGCTTGTCGCCGGTTGCGCCTTTTTGGCCGCGCAGATCGTGCAGCATTATTCGTCCCATTCGGCGCGGACCATCCGCGGCTATCTGATTTCCGAGCCGCATCGCGAATTGACCTGGCGCTTGATCCTGCTCGCCGTCGTCGCGCTTCATCTGCGCGGCGCGCTGACGCTTGCGACATTCTTCCTCGCCGCGGCGGCGGGGATGACGGTCTCGACCACGCTGCAGACCTTCGCCACCCTGCGCAAGTTTCCCGTCGCGCCGCCGCGACGGCCCGCGTACCGGACGCGCGAATGGCTCGGCCGATCTCTGCGCATGTGCCTGTCGGCGAGCGTCGAGGCGATGAGCCAATATGCCGAGGTGATCATTCTTGGCCTGCTGGCGACGCCATCGGCTGCGGCGAGCTATTTCGTCGCGGCGCGAATCGCCAACATTTTTCCGATGATGGCGACCGGGCTCAACACCTACACGGTGACCAAGGCGAGCAACCTGCATTTCGGCGGGCAGACGAACCGGCTGCAGGCGGTCATGCGCTCCGTCATGACGGTCGCGGCGCTCGTCGCGACGCCGACCTTCGTCGCTCTGATCCTGGTCGCCGCGCCGATCCTGTCGATCTTCGGCCCGGCTTACGTCGCCGACTATCCCGCTTTGGTCATCCTGGCTTCGGCGAGCTTCATCGTGATGCTGTCGGGCCCCTCGTCCGGACTGCTGCTGATCACCGGCGACGAGAAGCTTTGGTCGCGGATTGCCGGCCTCTCGCTGGTCTTGCGCATCGCGCTGATGAGCCGGCTGGCGCCCGAATATGGCGCGGTCGGCGCGGCGGCGAGTTGGGCGATCGTCAACATCCCCGTCGCCGTCGCCGCCAGCCTGCTCTGTCGAAGGCGGTGCGGCGTCGACCCTTCGGCCTTCGCTCTGCTGTCCTATATGCGTAGACTGCAGCCGCTCCGCGCGAGGGAGGCTTCGAGCCGGTAACGGCAAATCCCGGCAGGCGGAGCGGTGGCGGAGCGGCCGCCCTTTGACAAGCCGCGCCGTTTGGCTGAAAGGAGCCGCATGGCTCCGCTCGTCAAAATCTGCGGCCTTTCCGCCCCGTCCTCGCTGGAGGCGGCGCTTGTCGCCGGCGCGGATATGGTCGGCTTTGTCTTCTTCGCGAGGAGCCCGCGCCATGTCTCGCTCGTTCAGGCGCGCGAATTGGGCCGGCTGGCGCGCGGCCGGGCCAAAATCGTCGCGCTGACCGTCGACGCCGACGACGGCGCGCTTGGCGCGATCGTCGAGGCCCTAACGCCGGATGTCTTCCAATTGCATGGGCGGGAGAGCCCGGCGCGCGTCGCGGAGATCGGCAGGCGGTTCGGCGTCGCGACGATGAAGGCGATCGGCGTCGCGACAGCGGACGATTTCGCCATGGCGAAAGCCTATGCCGGAACCGCCGACATGCTGCTGTTCGACGCCAAGCCGGCGAAAGACGCCAAGCTGCCCGGCGGCAATGGTCAGGCTTTCGACTGGCGGCTGCTCGTCGATTTCGCTTGCGCGCGGCCGCGCCTCCTCTCCGGCGGGCTCGACGCCGATAATGTCGCGGCGGCGATCGCGCTGAGCGGCGCGACGGGCGTCGACGTCTCCTCGGGCGTCGAAAGCGCGCCGGGGGTCAAGGAGAACGCCAAAATCGCCGCTTTCGTCGCGCGCGCCCGCGAAGCCTTCGCCCTGGCGCAGGACAAGCAATCGCCGCGCGACGGCATGCGCGCCGGGAGGGTCGCGTGACCAAGGTCGAAAAGAAGAACACGTTCCGCAACGGCCCGGACGAGCGCGGCCATTTCGGCACGTTCGGCGGTCGCTTCGTCGCCGAGACGCTGATGCCGCTCGTCCTCTCGCTGGAGGAGGCCTATAACCAAGCCAAGGCGGACCCCGCCTTCAAGGCCGAGCTTGAGCGCCTGCTCAAGCACTATGTCGGCCGGCCGAGCCCGCTCTATTTCGCCGAGCGGCTCACCGAGCATCTCGGCGGCGCGAAAATCTACTTCAAGCGCGAGGAGCTCAATCACACTGGCGCGCACAAGATCAACAATGTGCTCGGCCAGATTCTGCTCGCCCGCCGGATGGGCAAGAAAAGGATCATCGCCGAGACCGGCGCCGGGCAACACGGCGTCGCCACCGCTACGGCCTGCGCCCGCTTCGGCCTCCAATGCGTCGTCTATATGGGCGCGGTCGATATCGAGCGGCAGAAGCCGAACGTCTTCCGGATGAAAATGCTCGGCGCCGAGGTGCGCCCTGTTCTGTCAGGCTCGCGCACGCTGAAGGACGCGATGAACGAAGCGTTGCGCGACTGGGTCACCAATGTCGAATCGACCTTCTATTGCATCGGCACCGTCGCCGGCCCGCATCCTTATCCTGCGATGGTGCGTGATTTCCAATGCGTGATCGGCGATGAAACCCGCGCGCAGATGATGGACGCGGAAGGCCGCCTGCCCGATAGCCTCGTCGCCTGTATCGGCGGCGGCTCCAACGCGATCGGCTTGTTCCATCCGTTCCTCGACGAGCCGTCGGTCGAGATTTTCGGCGTCGAGGCCGCCGGTCATGGGCTGAACGTCGCCAATGGCCATGCCGCCTCGCTGGCCGGCGGACGGCCCGGCGTCCTGCATGGCAACCGCACCTACCTCCTGATGGACGATGACGGTCAAATCCTCGAAGGCCATTCGATCTCCGCCGGCCTCGACTATCCGGGCATCGGGCCGGAGCACGCTTGGCTGAAGGAGACGGGGCGGGTGACGTACCTCTCCGCGACCGACAAGGAGACGCTGGAAGCTTTCCAGCTCTGCTCGAAAATGGAGGGGATCATTCCGGCGCTGGAGCCCGCGCATGCGCTGGCCAAAGTGACGGAGCTCGCGCCGAAGCGAGCGAAGGATCACCTGATGGTGGTGTGCGTTTCGGGGCGGGGCGACAAGGACATATTCAGCGTGGCGGAGCATCTCGGCGGGATGTGAGGATATTTCGCCGACGCGCGCTTGACCCGAGTGGTTTACTTTGCGCGTGCGAGATGATATATACCGTGGTATAGATGCCATGGAGATCGATGTGCCGCGTACAGCAAAGCTCTTTCGCAACGGCCGCAGCCAAGCCGTTCGCCTGCCGGCGCCGTTTCGCTTCGAGGGCGACGAGGTCTTCATCCGGCGGGACGAAACGACCGGCGACGTCATTCTGTCGCGCAAGCCAAGCGGATGGGATACGTTTTTCGATCTGATCAACAAGGGCGGCGCCGCTCCCGCCGACTTCCTTGACGCCAAGGAGCGCGCGCAGACTGACCAAGGCAAAGACCCGTTCGAGGGCTGGAGCGAATGACGCTCCGCCGGATGCTCGACACGAATATCGTCAGCGGGCTTATCAAAGGACATCCGGATATTTCGAGGCGCATCATCGCCGCGCCAATAAGCTCGCTTTGCATCTCGGCCATCACACTCGGCGAACTACGCTTTGGGCTGGCCAAGCGGCCAAAGGCTCAGAGACTCCGCGCGGCTATCGAGGAGTTTTTGATGCGCGTCGAGGTTTTGCCATGGGACGATTTTGCCGCCGGGCGCTACGGCGCGTTGCGCGCTGAAATGGAAGGCGCGGGAAAATCGCTCGCCGCTCTGGACATGCTGATCGCCGCGCATGCCCTGGCGACGGGCGCGATTTTGGTCACGAATGACGGCGCCTTTCGGCAAGTCGCCGGGCTGAATGTTGAGGATTGGACGACCGCGTAACGTCAGTGGAGATACTGACGCCGAAGGCGACGACGATCAGGACCGGAACGGCGCCGACCGCGCCGCAATCCCGTGAAGCCGAAGGCCGCAAGCAGATGAGCCCATCTGATTCGCTGCGGTTCCCTCTCTTCGCCGCCCGTGCTACCCCGCTTTCATGACGACCCGCATCGACGCCCGTTTCGCCGCTCTTCGCGCCCAAGGCCGCGCCGCCCTCGTGACCTTCGTCACCGCGGGCGACCCGGACCTCGAGACTTCGACCGCCATCGTTAAAGCTCTGCCCGGGGCCGGCGCCGACGTGATCGAACTCGGCATGCCTTTCACCGATCCGATGGCGGACGGTCCGGCTGTCCAGGCCTCAGGCCTCCGCGCCCTTCGCGGCGGTCAGACCATGCGCAAGACGCTCGGCATGGTCGCCGAGTTTCGCAGGACCGATGCGGAAACGCCCATCGTCCTGATGGGCTATTACAACCCGATCTATGTCTATGGCGTCGAAGCCTTTTTGCGCGACGCCAAGGCGGCGGGCGTGGACGGGCTGATCGTCGTCGATCTGCCGCCGGAGGAGGACGAGGAATTGTGCCTGCCGGCGCTCAAGGCCGGCCTCAATTTCATCCGCCTGGCGACGCCGACGACAGACGAGAAGCGCCTGCCGGCGGTGCTCGCCAATATGTCCGGATTCATCTATTACGTCTCGATCACGGGAATTACCGGGGCGGCGGCGCCGGACGCGGAAAAGGTCGGCGCGGCGGTTGCGCGCCTGAAGCGGCATAGCCATTTGCCGGTGGCGGTGGGCTTCGGCGTCAAGAACGCCGCGAGCGCCGCGATGATCGCCGCCAGAGCCGACGGCGTGGCGGTCGGCTCGGCGCTGGTCGAGGCGGTCAGGACCTCGCTCGACAATGGCCGGGCGACTCCCCGGACAATCGGCGCGGTGACCGCGCTGGTCAAGGAATTGGCCGAAGGCGTGCGCGGCGCGGCCTCGGCGGCGGTGGCCTGAGACATGGCGGAGGAGCAGCGTTTCATGAACTGGATGTCGGACGTCGTCCCGCCGAAAATCCGTTCGTTCCTCCGGCGCGAGACGCCGGAAAACCTCTGGGTCAAGTGTCCGGAGAGCGGTCAACTCGTCTTTCACAAGGATCTCGAGGCCAATCTGTTCGTCGTGCCGGGCTCCGGCTATCACATGGCGATTCCGACCAAGGCGCGGCTCGCCAACCTGTTCGACGATGGCCATTACGAGGAGCTGCCGACGCCGGAAGTCCCCGCGGACCCGCTCAAGTTTCGCGATGTCAAGCGCTATATCGACAGGCTCAAGGATTATCGCGCCAAGACCGGCTCGGCCGACGCGATCACCCTCGCCGTCGGCGCGCTGGAGGGCTCGACCGTCACCGTCGCGGTGCAGGACTTCGCCTTCCAGGGCGGCACGCTCGGCATGGCGGCGGGCGAGGCGATCATCGCCGGCCTGACGGCGGCGCTCGATCGGCGCACGCCTTTCATCATCTTCACCGCTTCCGGCGGCGCGCGCATGCAGGAAGGCATGTTCTCGCTGATGCAGATGCCGCGCACCACGGTGGCGGTGCAGCGCCTGCGCGCCGCCAAGCTCCCTTACATCGTCGTCTTGACCAATCCGACGACTGGCGGCGTCACGGCTTCTTACGCGATGCTCGGCGACATCCACATCGCCGAGCCGGGCGCCGTGATCGGCTTTGCCGGCGCGCGCGTGATCGAGCAGACGATCCGCGAGCGCTTGCCGGAAGGGTTCCAGCGCGCCGAATACCTCAAGAAACACGGCATGGTCGACATGGTCGTGCCGCGCCATCAACTGCGTCCGGTTTTGACCCGTCTCTGCAAGCTGCTGATGTCGGGACACACGGCGGTCGCGGCCTGAACGCGATCCTAGGAGCGAAGGCTAAACATGAATTCGCAACAGGCGATTCTGTCGCGTTTCGCTCTGCTTCATCCCAAGAAAATCGATCTTTCGCTCGGCCGTATCGAGCGTCTGCTCGATGACCTTGGCGCGCCGCAAAGGCGCCTGCCGCCGGTCGTCCATGTCGCCGGCACCAACGGCAAAGGGTCGACGATCGCCTTCATGCGCGCCGCGCTGGAAGCCGCAGGCAAGCGCGCCCACGTCTATACTTCGCCTCACCTTGTGCGCTTCAACGAGCGTGTCCGGCTCGCGGGCAAACTCGTCGACGATGAGCGCCTGGCGGAGGCGTTCGATCGCTGCGAGCGCGCGAATGACGGCCAGCCGATCACCGTTTTCGAGATCACCACCGCGGCGGCGCTGCTTCTCTTCAGCGAGTCGCCCGCCGATTACCTCCTGCTCGAAGTCGGACTCGGCGGGAGGTACGACGCGACGAACGTGGTCGAGAGCCCGGCCGCTTCGGTGATTGCGTCGATCTCGATCGACCACGTCGAGTTCCTTGGGCAGACGATCGAGAAGATCGCTTACGAGAAGGCCGGCATATTGAAACGCAGCGCGCCGGCGATAATCGCCGAGCAGAACCCGCGCGCCCTCGCCGTGATCGAGGACGAGGCGCGGAAGGTCGGCGCGCCGCTCATCGTCAACGGCCGCGATTTTTCTCTGCGCGAGGAGAATGGGCGCCTCGTCTTCGAGGACGAATTCGGCTTGGTCGATCTGCCGCCGCCGCGCCTGCCTGGTCGGCATCAGCATGGCAACGCAGCGAACGCTCTTGCGGCGCTCCGCGCGATCGAGCCTCGCTTGAGCCTCAGCGCGCTGGAGCGAGGGCTGCTCGAAGCCGAATGGCCGGCCCGGCTGCAGCGCCTGCGCGGCGGCGCTCTGGTCGAGCTTGCGCCGCCCCGCGCCGAGCTTTGGCTCGACGGCGGCCACAACGAAGGCGGCGGCCGCGTGCTTGCGGCGGCGATGGCCGATTTCGAAGAGCAGTCGCCGCGGCCGCTGGTCATCATCTGCGGCACGCTCGCGACCAAGGACACTGCCGGTTTCCTCCGCCATTTCAAAGGACTGGCTCAAGAGCTTCTGGCCGTGCCGATCGCCGGCGAGCATGCCGGCCGCAGCGCCGAGGAGGTCGCCAAGATCGCGGCGGATGTCGGCGTCCAGGCGGCTGCGTTGCCCAGCGTCGAGGCCGGCTTGCGGTTTCTGTCGGCCCGGACCTGGCCGACGCCGCCGCGCGTGCTGATCGCCGGTTCGCTCTATCTGGCCGGCGCCGTGCTGGAAGCGAACGGGACGGCGCTGGAATAGGCGCGCCCTGAAACAGGTTCGTCATTGACAGGAGCGAGGGACGACGCAAATCCATTCGTCGACCTCAGCCCCGAAATGGATCGCCTCGCTCGCAATGGCGGCTTGAAAGGTCCGCCGCTACTCTGTCGTCTTTCTCACCAGCGCGCCGCTCAGCGCCGCGGCGATCAGCGCGCGCGTCTCCTCGATCCCGTAGAGGGCGACGAACGAACCGAAGCGCGGCCCGCGCTGCTCGCCGAGCAGCACTTGGTACAGCATGTTGAACCAATCGTTCGAGACGCCGGGCCGCTCGGGCGTCGCGCCCTTGGCGTTGAAATCCTGATAACGCGGAATCGGCCGGGCGACGTCGTAGAGCGCGGCCTGGATCGTCTCGGCGTCGGCGTCAGCCGGCAATTCGGCGAGCTTGGCGGAAAGCGCTTCGAGCGCCGCTTCTTCGACAATGTCGGGCAGGCGGTAACGCTTCTTCGGCGCGACGAAGTCGCGAAAGTAAGCCACGGCGTAATGAACCAGCTTGTCGAGCCGCGGATGCGTCTCCGGCGAGACCGACGGCGCATAGCGGCGCAGAAAGCCCCACAGCACCGCCGGACTGTCGCTGTTGGCGACCGCGGCGAGATTGAGCAGCATGCCGAACGAGACCGCCGTCTCGCCGCTCGCGCCATGCGCCAGCCGTTCGGGCGCCGGCGGCTCGCCGGAATGGACGTGCCAGACCGGATTGCCGAGCCGCTCCTTGATCTCCTGGCGCGGATAGGCGTCTAGGAAGGACAGATATTCGTCGACCGTGCGCGGGATCACGTCGAAATAAAGCCGTTTGGCCGCGCTCGGCTTCTGGTACATGAACAAGGCCAGGCTCTCCGGACTGGCGTAGGTGAGCCATTCCTCGATCGACAGGCCGTTGCCTTTCGACTTGGAAATCTTCTGGCCGCGCTCGTCGAGGAAGAGTTCGTAATTGAAGCCTTCCGGCGGCGTCCCGTCGAGCGCGCGAGCAATCTGCGAGGATAGACGCACCGAATCGATCAGATCCTTGCCGGCCATTTCGTAGTCGACGCCGAGCGCGACCCAGCGCATCGCCCAGTCCGGCTTCCATTGCAACTTGCAATGGCCGCCGGTCACCGGCGTCTCATAGGAGCGGTCCGTCTGCGGATCGCGCCATGCGATCGTCCCCGCTTTCTGATTGATGACGTCGATCGGCACTTGCATCACGACGCCCGACTCGGGATGGATCGGCAGGAACGGCGAATAGGTCGCCGCGCGCTCCTCGCGCAGGGAGGGCAGCATGATCTGCTGGATCGCCTCGAATCGTTCAAGCGCGCGCAGCAGAATCTGATCGAAGCGGCCTGACTTGTAATAGGCGGTCGCGGAGGCGAATTCGTAGTCGAAGCCGAACGCGTCGAGAAACTTCTGCAGGCGAGCGTTGTTATGAGCCGCGAAACTTTCGTACTCGCCGAACGGATCGGGGATTTGCGTCAGCGGCTTGCCGAGATGGGCGCGGACCATGTCCTGGTTCGGAATATTGTCCGGCACCTTGCGCAGCCCGTCCATGTCGTCGGAAAAGGCGATCAGCCGGGTCTTGACCTTGTCTTCGGTCAGAACGCGGAAGGCGTGGCGCACCATCGTCGTGCGGGCGACCTCGCCGAAAGTGCCGATATGCGGCAACCCGGAAGGGCCGTAGCCGGTCTCGAATAGGACTTCGCTTTGGCCGGTCCTTTCGATGCGGCGGATGAGCTTGCGCGCTTCCTCGAACGGCCAGGCCTTCGAGGCCCGCGCGGCGTCGATGAGAGCGGCGGACGGCATCTTAACCTTCTTATCAAAGTCAAGTGGGGCGGATGAAAGAGGCGGGCACAGTAGGGAGGCGACGCCCGATGTCAATCGCCAAGCGCCGCAACGACCAGGCCGCCGCGGGCGCGGGCGCGCGCCTCGCGCCATGCTCGGTCTTGAACCAATGGAAGGGCCGCCGAATGAGATCGTAGAGGGCGAGCCAAGCGGCGAGGCTGATCAGACAATAATAGAGCGGCAAAAGCGGCGTCGCCCAAACGAGGCGAAGGAGTCCGCGCCGCCGCAATCCCACAATCGCCGGCGCCAGGATGGAGATGAGGCCGGCGGCCAGAATGGCGACTGTCATCGCGCTCAAAGTCCATGGAATTGGCGCGCGCGAAGCGAACAAATCGCCGGACAGGCAGCGCCACAGCGCGTGAGCCGTGAAAAACGGCCCGAACATCGCCCCGACAATCGCGCCCGCCATGAGCGAGGCGGCGCTCCATGCCCGCAACGGGCCGACTTCGCGCGCGACCTTCGCCGGATCGCGCGAATGGACGAGGGCGGTTTGCAGCCAGCCCTTATGCCAGCGCCGGCGCTGCGCCAGCCACTGTGCAAGCCTCGCCGGCGCCTCTTCATGCGTATCCGAGTCGAGCGCCGCGACGCGGACGCCGAATCGGGCGAGGCGCAGGCCGAGATCGGCGTCTTCGGTGACGTTCCACGCGTCCCACCCGCCGACGCGCCGCAAGACGTCCGTCTGGAAATGGTTCGAGGATCCGCCCAGCGCAATCGGCGCCCGCAACGCCGCAAGGCCAGGATTGATCACGCCGAACAAGGCCGAATACTCGATTGCGAACAAAGCGGTGAGCAAAGATTCGCCCGGGTCTTCGATAGCAAGGCGCGCCTGCAAACAGCCGATGTCGGGCTCCGCGTCGAATCGAGCCGCGGCGCGCCGGAGCTGATCGCGCTCCGGCTTGTCTTCCGCGTCATAAACCACGACATAGCGGCCGCGCACCGAAGGCAATGCGATGTTGAGCGCGCGCGGCTTGGTTCGCGGTTCGCCAGCCGGCGCGACGACGACATTGTAACGCGCCGGCAATTGAAGGCGCTCGAGCGCGCGGAGCGTCGCTTCATCGCCCTGCTCGAGGACGATCGTCACGTCCAATTTCGCGCGCGGATAATCGATTGCGTCGAGAGCGGCGATGAGCTGATCCGCCATATTGGCTTCGCGATGAAGCGCGACGACGATTGAATAGATCGGCAAGTCCCGGTCGGCGAGGGGCCGTTCACGCGAAGCAGGCCGGCTCATCGCCGTCGCCCATAGGCGCAACACGATCGAAGAGCCGAAAGTCGCTCCGAGCGCCATCGAACCGATCGTCGTCACAAGCGTCGTATCGATCGTCGACAGAGCGACGATGATCCCCGCAGCGCAGATCGCCGCAAGACCCTGACCGGCCGTCAGCCGAACATGTGCGGAAAGCGCCGCGTCCTGCGCCTGCAAGGCGAAAGCGCCGGTCTCGGCCATCCGGGCGCCCGCGGCGGCTTGAACCGCGGCTCGGAATTGGCGCGGCGACGCGATCGCCGCCCCTTCCAGCCTGGCGCCCGCCTCCGCCGCGCGCGCCAACACGCTCACCGCCTCGCCCCGCGGCGCGACGACATAGCGCAAGCCCGCTTCGTTCGGCGCGAGCGCCGCCCTTCCGCTCCCAAGAGCGTCGTTCGGATCGACGTTTTCGGCCACTGCGATTTCGCTGGAATAAAGCGGCGCTCGCGCATGATCGGCGAGAAAGCGATAGAAGTCTTCGTCCTGGATCAAGCCCTCGTTGAGCAGGGCCTGGTCCGCCCAAGCGCGGCATTGAGCGGCTTTGCGCGCGGCGAGCGACAATACGCCGGGCGCGACGCCGTAAGCGGCGAGGAACGCGATTTCCCGCGGAATCTTCGTCGAGAGCTCCAGAGGACGAGGGCCGCTCAAAGCGCTCGCCGACCATGCGCGCGCGGACGTCCCTCTCATTGCGGCGAGCTGCTGCATGGCGCGCGGGCCTCAACTGGCGACGGAGCGAGCGCAACCGGTCCCGCGGGCCGCGCCGCCGCGCGTCCCGAGCTGTCGGCAAAAAAGACGATGACGCCCCCAAACCGTCCTTTCTATAGTGAAGCTCAGCTCCGCGCGGGAGTCGATAGTCGAGGATCGGCGACTTTGAAAATATTTTTGCCTGCCCTTACGGCAGTTCTCGTTTCCTTCGCCGTCGCCGCGGAGCCGTCGCCGCCGCCCTCGGTGTCGATCCCTTCATTCTGGGACCCTGACGCGCAGATCGAGCGGCCGGAACTGGTCGGCGTTCGCGCCGTACGCTTCCTGACCGACGACGACTACCCGCCGCTCGACTTCGCCTTGCCGGACGGCGCGCTCGCCGGGTTCAATGTCGACATGGCCCGCGCCGTCTGCGCCGAGTTGCAAGTGGCGTGCACGATCCAGGCGCGGCGATGGGATACGTTGGTCGATTCGCTCCTCGCCGGCAAGGGCGACGCGGTCGCCGCTTCGCTGGCGGCGACGCCGGCCGTGCGCGCCAATGTCGATTTCACCAAGCCTTATTACAAATCGCCGGCGCGCTTCATCGTCCGCAAAGATTCGAAACTGGCCGACGCGACGCCGACGACTTTGATCGGCAAGGCCGTCGGCGTCATCGAAGGATCGGCGCACAAGGCCTATCTCGATGCGTTCTTTCCGAAGATCGTCGAGAAGACTTTTCCCGACGTCGCTGCGCTTCGCGAAGCGCTGCGCTCGGGACAGATCGACGCGGCGTTCGGCGACGGACTCTCTTGGGCGGTCTGGCTCGGCGGCTCGGCCTCGGCCGATTGTTGCGCGTTCAAGGGCGGGCCTTACCTCGAAAGCAAATATTTCGGCGAGGGCGTCGGCATCGCCCTGCGCAAAGAGGACGCCGATCTGCGCCACGCCATCGATTGGGCGCTGGCCCGGCTCGCTGCGCGCGGCGTCTATGCCGAGCTCTATTTGAAGTATTTTCCGGTCGGGTTCTATTGAACGCTTGTCATTCCCGCGGAAGCGGGAATCCGGGCAGGCGCAGGCATAGGACAGAGCCGTGCTGGATTCCCGCTTTCGCGCAGGGCTGTCCGGGGAATATTCGCGGGCTTCTGACTAGCGACACTCAGAAACGAGCGCGCTCAAAGACGCAAATCCCAAACACCGCGCCGCCATCGAGGCGGGCGCGCGTCAAGGCCAAGCCGGCTTCGCCGGTCGCTCCGCTCCGCTTCGCGAGCCTTGACCCGCGCCCGCCTCGATGGCTTTTTTGCAACCAAGACGCTTTGCTGACCGAAACGGCCGAACGGCCGGTTTCGGCAGCAAAACGTCTTGGTCGCCAATAGCCACGCCGAGCGGTCGCCGTCACCCGGAAGGGGCGGAGCGCAAGCGAAGCACCCGCCATGGCGCCGCGCGGGCAGACATCGTGTTGCACGTACCTTCGAGGCTCCATGGCGGGTTGACGGCGATCGGGCGGCGTGGCGCCGTGCTGTTGAAAGCAAGCCAAATCGCGGGACCGAGGCGCAGTCCTTTCTCCGACAGCCCTGCGCGAGCGGGAAGGACAAGGAAGCGACGCGCGGCTATTCGTGATGCGGCTCGATATGCCCGCCGAAGCCTTTGCGCATCGCCGAGATGATCTTCTCGGCGAAAGTGTGCTCCTGACGGGATCGGAACCGCGTATAGAGCGCGGCGGAAAGAACCTCGGCCGGCACCGCCTCTTCGATCGCGGCCATCAACGTCCAGCGCCCCTCGCCAGAATCCTCGACAAAGCCGGAATAGGAGGCGAGTTCGCCTTCATGGGCGAGCGCGGCTGCGGTCAGATCGAGCAGCCAGGAGGTCACGACGCTGCCGCGCCGCCACACTTCGGCGATGTCGGCGAGGTCGAGCGAGAAGCGATGCTCCTCCTTCAACGCCTTGCTGTCGGCGTTGCGCAGAATGTCGAAGCCTTCGGCATAGGCCTGCATCATGCCGTATTCGACGCCATTATGAACCATCTTGACGAAATGACCGGCGCCGCACGGACCGGCGTGAAGATAGCCCTCTTCGACCCGCGGATCGCGGCCCTCGCGATTGGGCGTCGACGCGATCGAGCCGCGGCCCGGCGCCAGCGTCTTGAAGATCGGGTCGAGCCGGCGCACCACCTCGGCGTCGCCGCCGATCATCATGCAATAGCCGCGCTCCAGGCCCCAGACGCCGCCGCTCGTGCCGACATCAAGATAGTGCAGGCCCTTCTTTTTGAGCGCGGCGCCGCGGCGGATGTCGTCCTGCCAGAACGAATTGCCGCCGTCGATGATCACGTCGTCCCTTGCCGCGAGGGAGGATAGCTTGTCGATCGTCTCCTCGGTCGGGCCGCCGGCGGGCAGCATGACCCAGATCGCGCGCGGCGCGGCGAGCGCTTTGACCAGCTCTTCGAGCGAGGCGACCGCCGTCGCGCCCTCTCCGGCCAGCGCCTGGCCTGGTTTGGGATCGCGGTCATAGACGACGCAGGAATGGCCGTCGCGCATCAGTCGGCGCACGATATTGGCGCCCATCCTGCCCAAGCCGATCATTCCGAGTTGCATCCAAGGTCTCCCGCTTTTCGACCCGCCCCGCCTATTTAAACGCCGGCGTGGCCCCCTCCCGTACCCTCCCCCGCTTCGCGGGAGAGGGCGCTCAGACGCCTTGCCTCAATTCTCTCAGCCGGCGCACGGCGCCGGCGTTATCCTCAACGCCGAGGACCCCCTCTCCCGCGCGCAGCGCGGGGGAGGGTACGGGAGGGGGCCGGCGGCGGCGGTCCGGCATGAAAAAGCCTAGTCCTTGGCGCGCTCGATATACGACCCGTCTTCCGTCTGTATGACGACGCGCGTGCCAGCCGCGACGTGCGGCGGCACCATCACCCGCGCGCCGTTCGACAATTTCGCCGGCTTGTAAGACGAGGACGCGGTCTGTCCTTTCATCGCCGGCTCGGTCTCGGTCACTTCAAGGGTCACGCGCTGCGGCAATTGGATGGCGACGGCGACGCCGTTGAACATCGACAGCATGACCTTCATTCCTTCCTGCAGCCATTGCGCCTGGTCGCCGATCACGTCCTTCGACACTTGCACCTGATCGTAAGTGTCGGAATTCATGAAATGATAGCCGTCGCCGTCCTCGTAGAGGAAGCTGAACTCCTTGTCCTCGACAAAGGCGCGCTCGACCTGCTCGGTCGTCTTGAAACGGTCCGAAACCTTCACGCCGTCGGAAATCCGGCGCATATCGATTTGGGTCGTCGGCGTTCCCTTGCCCGGATGGAAGCTCTCGGCCGACAGAACGACATAAAGCTGCCCATCATCCCGCTCGATGATGTTGCCTTTGCGAATCGAGCTTGCGATGACTCTCACGTTTTCAAATCCTTGAATATTGGCCGAAAGGGCCTTGGAATCCTGGTGGCGCGGCGATGCTGCGCGAGGGAAAACGCCCGGCCTTGCGCTCCGGCGGCCGGCAACATACCGATTTTGCCGCCGAAGGCCAGACGGATCGCTCCCGCCGATCGGCGCAGTTTCTCGGACGATCGATTGACCCAGCCCTCGCCCTATTGGTTCCCCGACCGCCATAGCGATCGCCGACCGCGCCTCATCGCCCGCTCGCGCGCCCTCGCCGCCCTGCGCCGGCTTTTCGAGGCCGAGGGCTTTGTCGAAGTCGAACCCGCCATCCTTCAGGCTTCGCCCGGCAACGAAACCCATCTCCATGGCTTTGCGACGGAATTCGTCGCCCCCGGCGGCGCTCGGGCGGCCGCCTTTCTGCACACATCGCCCGAATTTGCGATGAAGAAGCTGCTCGCCGCAGGCGAAACGCACATCTTCGCTTTTTCCCGCGTGTTTCGGAACCGCGAGCGCGGCGCGCTGCATGCGCCCGAATTCACCATGCTGGAATGGTATCGGGTCGGCGCGCCCTATGAGCTGTTGATGGATGATTGCGCCGCGATCCTCGCGGCGGCGGCCGATGCGGCGGAGGCGCGCCGCCTCGCGTTTCGCGGCCGCGAGGCGGATCCGCGCGCCGCGCTGGAGCGGCTCAGCGTCCGCGACGCCTTCTCGCGCTATGCCGGGATCGATCTTTTCGAGAGCATGTCCGTCGACGGGCGCCATCAAGACCGCGATCTGCTCGCCTCCCAGACCGAGGCGCTCGGCCTGAGGGTCGCGGCCGACGACGACTGGTCGGATCTGTTCAGCCGGATCCTGACCGAGAAAGTCGAGCCGATGCTCGGCCGGGGCCGGCCGACCATTCTTTGCGATTATCCGATTACCGAAGCCGCGCTCGCCAGGCCGCATCCCGACGATCCCCGCCTCGCCGAGCGTTTCGAGCTTTACGCCTGCGGCGTCGAACTGGCCAACGCGTTCGGCGAGCTGACCGACGCCGAAGAGCAGCGCCGCCGCTTCGCCGCGGACATGGCCGAGAGGGAGCGGCTCTACGGCGACGCTTATCCGATCGACCAGGATTTCCTCGCCGCGCTGAAGCTCATGCCCGCCGCGAGCGGGGCGGCGCTCGGCTTCGATCGGCTGGTCATGCTCGCTTGCGGCGCCGAGCGGATCGACGACGTGCAATGGAATCCGGTCTTCGATCCGTTCGCGGAGCGGCCATGACCGACGCCGCTCCGCTCCTGGACAAAGCCCGGACGTTGCTGCATGGCGTTTTCGGCTTCGAGTCCTTTCGTCCCGGCCAGGAGGAGATCATCGCCGCCGTGCTCGGCGGCGAGGACGTGATCGCGATCATGCCGACCGGCGGCGGCAAGTCGCTTCTCTACCAATTGCCGGCGCTCGCGCGCGAAGGTCTAACGCTGGTCGTCTCGCCGCTGATCGCGCTGATGCGCGATCAGGTCGCGCAATTGCGCGAGCTCGGCGTCTCCGCCGCGGCGCTAAATTCGTTCTCCGACCCGGAGGAGCGGCGCGGCGCCGCCGCTTCTCTCCGCGACGGTTCGCTGCGGCTTCTTTATGTCGCGCCTGAGCGGCTCTTGCGCGAGGACATGCTCGCTTATCTCTGCAAACAGAAGATCGACCTCTTCGCCATCGACGAAGCCCATTGCGTATCGGAATGGGGACACGACTTTCGCCCCGAATATATGCGCCTCAAGGAAGTCGCCGAGGCGCTCGGCGGCGTGCAGACGATCGCCGTGACCGCGACCGCCGACGCGCCGACCAGAGCCGAAATCACAAGGAAGCTGTTTCTGCGGCGGCCGCGCCTCTTCGTCCGCTCTTTCGACCGGCCGAATCTTTTCCTCGCCATGCGGCCGAAGGCCAATCCGACGCGGCAGCTCATCGACAAGCTCGACGAGCACAAGGGCGAGAGCGGCATCATCTATTGCGCGTCGCGGCGGCGCACGGAGGAGCTCGCCGAGCAATTGTCGCGGGACGGCCGGCGCGCTTTGCCGTACCATGCCGGCCTCGACGCCGATACGCGCAGCAGGAACCAGGACGCGTTCCTGAAAGAGGACGGCGTCGTCATCTGCGCGACGATCGCCTTCGGCATGGGCATCGACAAGCCGGACGTGCGGTTCGTCTTCCACGCCGACCTGCCGTCTTCGGTCGAAGCCTATTACCAGGAGATCGGCCGCGCCGGTCGCGACGGTTTGCCCGCCGATACGTTGACGCTCTACAGCGCCGGCGACATCGCCTTCCGGCGGCGGCAGATCGAAGAGGGCGACGCGCCGGACGAACGCAAGCGCGTCGAGATGAAGAAGCTCGACGATCTTGTCGCCTTGTGCGAGACGGCGCGCTGCCGTCGCCAGGTCCTGCTCGGCTTTTTCGGCGAGGAGGTCGAGGAATGCGGCCATTGCGACGTCTGCCAGGGCGCGGTGCGGCTGGTCGACGGTACGGTGGACGCGCAGAAAGCGATGTCGGCGATCCTGCGAACCAACGGCCGCTTCTTCTTCGGCCACCTCGCCAACATCCTTTCGGGCAAGACGACCGACGCCGTTCTTCTGCACGGCCACGACAAGCTCAAGACGTTCGGCGCGGGGAAGGACCGCACGCCGGCCGAATGGCGCGGAATCTTGCGGCAATTGCAATCGGCGAAGCTGATCCTGTTCGACGCCGCCGACCGCGACCGGATCGGAATCAGCGACGAAGGCATGAAAGTGCTGCGCGGCCAGGCGACCTTCGCGCTGCGCGAGGATATTGTTGGACGCAAGAAGCGCCGCGACCGATTGCGGGCCGAAGCTGCGCCTTCCGCGCCGGCGGCCGAGGCGAACGCGGCGACGCTCGCGGCTCTGAAGGCGCTGCGCATGGACCTCGCCCGAAGGCAGAACGTGCCGGCCTATGTCGTCTTCGCCGACCGCACCCTGATCGACATGGCCGCGCGCCGGCCGAAGACGCTCGCCGAACTTGCCGCGGTGCACGGCGTCGGCGAGGCGAAGCTGAAGAAATATGGGGAGACGTTCCTCGCGGCGATCCGGGCGGCGGAGGGCGGGTAAGGCGCCTTCGCCGCCTATCCGATGCTTTGATGGTTCTTTTTCTTTTCACGAATCTCTTGCATAGTGGCGGCTCGTTCGGCCGATGAGGAATCCATGACGAAACTGTTTGAACAGGCGGTTGAAACCGCGCGGCGTCTTCCCCCCCAACGGCAGGACGAAATCGCCCACATGATGCTGTTCTATGCCGACGCGCCCGTAATCCAACTCACGCCGGAAGAAGAGGCGGACTTGGCCACCGCTGAAGAAGAAATCGCACGCGGCGAATTGGCGACAGACGAGCAGATGCGCGCCATCTGGGCGAAATACCGACGTTGAAGCTGCGTTACACCGATCGCGCAGCGCGCCAGATCGACGCCGCCCTCCATTACATCGCCGAGCGTTCGCCGCGCGGCGCCGCCCTGATTCAGGAGCGTATTCTCGCGATGGAAATCTTGCTTCAAAATCACCCTTACGCCGGCCGTGCGACGAGCCGGCCGGACGCTCGCCGAATAGCGCTGACGCCCTATCCCTACCTTGTCGATTATCTGCTCGGCGGCGAAGAGATCATTATTATGCGTTTTCGCCACAGCTCGCGCAGGCCCATGTAGGAAGGTGGTGAGGATTTCGAAACGTTCCCAACGCGTCACGTTGTACACACCACCGGCGCCGGCTGAACGAACGAGGTCTGACGCGCTTCGTGGTATTACAATGGCGGCTCGTGGCGTTGGCGCTCCTTCCCAGATATCCCCTCTGCGGTTCAAATTGAGTGCGAAGCTCTAGCTAGCGGCCGGGCGGCCACGCCGTCGGGCGGGTGCGACATGCCGCCACCGGCTGCCGCCGTCCCAAGAGTCCGCGCGGAGGCGGAGCGCCGCCGGCCGCTTATTTCAACGCGGAAAAATCCGTCGGCGCGAGCAATTGATTGGCGATCGTCGCAACGATCGATCCGTCGCGTTCGCTGTCATCGCGCGCACGATGCCAGGCAGGGTCGTTGAGGAACGCGGTCCATCGCAGATCGCGATCGGCGAGCGATTCCCATTGGAGGATGTAGGTCAATTCGCTATTGGATTCGCCGACCAGCGTCGTCCAAAAGCCAAGTTGGCGAATGCCGTGTTTCTCCCAAATTCCCAGAGTATGGTCTCTGAATCGGGTCAACAATTTCGGCATTTGTCCCGGAACGGCGCGATAGACCCGCAGTTCGTAAATCATTGCTGATATTTCCATGGGGCGAAGCGAAAGACAATCGCTGCCCGGCGGCGAATGGCGGCGATCGGTCGAAGACTGAGTCTATCATGGCGCGTTGCGACGAGAAAGCGAAGACGAGTCGGACGCGAGGCCCGTCGTCGGCTCGCTTGACGTTGCGTCGCTTTTGGCGCCACCACAGCGCCTATGCCCGAACTCCCCGAAGTCGAAACCGTGCGCCAGGGCCTCGCCCCGGCGATGACCGGCGCGCGGATCGAGACGGTGGCGCTCGCGCGGAGCGATCTGCGTACGCCCTTTTCCGAGCGCTTCGTCGAACGGCTCGTCGGTCGGAAGATCGTCAAGCTGTCGCGTCGAGCCAAATACATCCTCGTCCATCTGGATAGCGGCGAGGCGCTGATCATGCATCTCGGCATGTCGGGCTCGTTCCGCATCGAGCGCGGCGGCAAGAAGGCCGCGGTAGGCGAATTTCACCATCCCCGCTCCAAGGACGCGGCGCATGATCACGTGACGATCGGCCTCTCCAATGGCGCGCGCGTCGTCTACAACGATCCGCGCCGCTTCGGCTCGATGCAACTCGCGCCGCTCGACGCCGCCGGCGAAGCAGCGCCGCTCAAAGGCCTCGGCCTCGAGCCGCTCGGCGCGGGTTTCGACGCCGAAGCGCTCGCCCGTCTCTTCGCCGGCCGCAAGGCGCCGCTGAAGGCGGCGCTCCTCGACCAGCGCCTGATCGCCGGGCTCGGCAACATCTACGTCTGCGAAGCGCTGCATCGAGCCGGGCTCTCGCCCAAACGGGCGGCGGGAAGCATCGCTGCAAGAAACGGCGCCGCCAACAGCAGGGCGCATACGCTGGCTGACGCGATTCGGGCGGTGCTCGAAGAGGCGATCGCGGCCGGCGGCTCGACCCTGCGCGACCATCGCCAGCCGGACGGGGCTCTCGGCCATTTTCAGCACTCGTTCTCGGTCTACGAAAAAGAAGGCGCCGCCTGCCCGAAGCCGGGCTGCAAGGGGCGGATCCTCCGGATCGTCCAATCCGGTCGTTCGACCTTCTATTGTCCTCAATGCCAGCGTTGAATGAGGCGGCGATCGTCTTGGTTTGGCCTCATTCCTCGCCATGAAGGGGCGGTTCCGGTTTGCGGCGAAATGCGATAGACCAACGCGCCCGATTGAAGGATTTCAACGACGTGCTCTATCTCTCGACGCGCGGAGAGGCGCCGAAGCTCGGCTTCTCCGACGCGCTTCTGGCGGGTCTGGCGCGGGACGGCGGCCTTTATGTGCCTGACGCCATGCCGCGTCTGCCGCAGGGCGCGATCGAGGCTTTGGCCGGCGCGTCCTACGCCCAAGCGGCGTGGCGCGTCATCCTGCCCTTCGTCGACGACGCGCTCGGCGAGGCCGATCTTCGCGCGATGACGCGCGCGACCTATGCCGGCTTCCGTCACGCGGCGACCGCGCCGCTGGTCCAGATCGGCGACAATTTGTTCGTGCTGGAGCTCTTCCACGGGCCCACCTTGGCGTTCAAGGACTTCGCCATGCAATGGCTCGGCCGGGCGATGAACCGCGCGCTGAAAGAACGCGGCGCGCGCGCGACGATCGTCGGGGCGACGTCGGGCGATACCGGCGCGGCGGCGATCGAGGCTTTCGCCGGCCAGTCGCAGACCGAGATTTTCATCCTCTATCCGCATGGCCGCGTCTCCGACGTGCAGCGCCGGCAGATGACGACGGTCGATCAGCCGAACGTCCACGCTATCGCGATCCAAGGCTCGTTCGACGATTGCCAGGCGATCGTCAAAGCGTTGTTCAACGACCTTTCCTTCCGCGACGCCCATGGTTTGAGCGGCGTCAATTCGATCAATTGGGCGCGGATCGTCGCCCAGATCGTCTACTATTTCACCAGCGCCGTCGCGCTCGGCGCGCCGCATCGTTCTGTTTCGTTCACGACGCCGACCGGCAATTTCGGCGACATTCTCGCCGGCTGGTGCGCCAAGCGCATGGGGCTGCCGGTGAAGCGGCTGGTGATCGCGACCAACGAGAACGACATTCTCGCTCGCGCTTTGGCGAGCGGCGAATATCGTGCGCGGGACGTCGTCGCCACGCAATCGCCCTCGATGGACATTCAGGTCTCGTCCAATTTCGAACGCCTGTTGTTCGACGCCTATGGCCGCGACGCTGCGGCGTTGCGCGGCCTGATGGGGAGTTTCGCGCAATCGAAAAGCTTCGCCATCGCCCCTGGTCCGTTGCGCGCGATCCGCGACGATTTCGACGCGTTCTCGACGGACGAGAAGGCCTGCGCCGACGAGATGGCGCGGACCTATCGTGAAAGCGGCTATGTGCTCGATCCGCATACCGCAATCGGCGTCAGCGCGGCGCGGCGGGCGCAAGCGCGCGATTCCTCGACGCCCATGATCGCGCTCGCCACCGCCCATCCCGCCAAGTTCCCGGATGCCGTCGCGCAGGCGACCGGCCTGCGGCCGGCTCTCCCTGCGCATCTGAAAGACTTGATGGAGCGGCCGGAGCGTTTCGACATTCTTCCGAACGACGTGGGCGCGGTTCGCGCGCATATTCGCGCCAGGGCGAGGATCGCGTCGTGAGCGTCGAGGTGACCAAGCTCGATTCCGGCCTTCGCATCGTCACCGATTCGATGCCGCAATTGCGCACCGCTTCGCTCGGCGTCTTTGTCGGCGCCGGCTCGCGCAACGAGCGGGCCCAGGAGCACGGCCTCTCGCATCTGCTCGAGCACATGGCTTTCAAAGGCACGCGCCGGCGCAGCGCCCGCCAGATCGCCGAGGAGATCGAAAGCGCCGGCGGCGATCTCAACGCCGAGACCAGCGTCGAGCAGACCGCCTACTTCGCCCGCGTGCTCGGCGAGGATTGCGAACTCGCGCTCGACATCCTCTCCGATATCCTGACTGACAGCCAATTCGATCCGGCCGAGCTCGAACGCGAGAAGAGCGTCATCTTGCAGGAGATCGGCGCTGTCGAGGACGCGCCCGACGATCTCGTCTTCGACCTTTTCACCGAGACCGCTTGGCCCGACCAGCCGATCGGCCGGCCGATCCTCGGCACGCGCGAGCGGGTTCGCGCCTTCGACCGCAACGCGATCGATCTCTACCTTCGCAGCCATTATCAGGCGAGCGCGACCATCGTCGCCGCGGCCGGCGCGGTCGAACACGGCCGTATCGTCGAACTTGCCGATCGGCTCTTCGCGCCGCTCGGCAAGGGCGAGTTTCCCGCCGCCCCGCCGGCGCTCTATCGCGGCGGCGAAGTCCTGACCAAGAAAAACCTTGGCCAGACCCATATCGTCGTCGGCTTCGAAGGTCGCGCCGCGCATGACGCGGATCACGACGCCGCTCATGTCTTCGCCGCGGCGACCGGCGGCGGCATGTCGTCGCGCCTGTTCCAGGAAGTGCGCGAAAAGCGCGGTCTCGCCTATTCGATCTACGCCTTCCACTGGGCCTATTCCGACGCCGGCCTGATGGGCTTTTACGCCGGGACTTCGCCCGCCGATGCAGGCTCGCTGATGGCGGCGGCGCTCGACTGCCTCGCCAAAGCGTCCCATTCTCTCAGCGAAGAGGAAATTGACCGCGCCAAGGCGCAGATGAAAGTCTCGCTTCTTGCGGCGCTCGAATCTTCCGGCGCCCGCGCCCAACAATTGGCCCGGCACATTCTCGTCTATGGCCGGCCGCTGACCACTGAGGAGATGGTCGCCCGCATCGATCGGCTGACCGTGGAGGACATCCGTAAGGCCGGGGCCAAGATGCTGCGTTCGGCCCCGACTGTGACGGCGATCGGCCGCGTCCGCAAAGTTCTCGATCAGAATCGCGTCGCCAAGCGCCTCGGCGGGATTTAAGAAACGCCATGGCGCTCTTCCGCATCAGCCGCCTCGCCGATCCCGCCCCGCTGGCGCGCGGCGACGGCATGTACCTTCGACCGGCTCAGAGCTTCGATTATCCGGCCTGGACGGCGTTGCGCGAGGCGAGCCGCGACTTCTTGACGCCCTGGGAGCCGTCCTGGCCGACCGACGATCTGACCCGCGCCGCGTTCCGGCGCCGCCTCAAGCGGCAGGCCGACGAGATCGCCCGCGACGAAGCCTATTCCTTCCTGATCTTCGAAGACGGCTCCGACAATCTGCTCGGCGGCATCACGATCGGCGGCGTCCGGCGCGGCGTCGCCCAGGCGGCGACGCTCGGCTATTGGATCGGCGCGCCCTACGCCCGGCGCGGCCACATGACGAGAGCCGTCGCCGCGGCGGTCGGGTTCGGCTTCTCCTCGCTCCGCCTGCACCGGATCGAGGCGGCCTGCATTCCCGACAATATCGCCTCGATCCGCGTTCTCGAACGCAACGGCTTTCAGAAGGAGGGCTTCGCGCGCGCCTATCTGCGCATCAACGGCGCCTGGCGCGATCATCTCTTGTTCGCCCTGCTCGAAAGCGACGCGCGCGCGCATCTTTCGGGGAGGCGCGGCGTTGCGTAGCTGGGCCCGGCTGGCGCTGCTCCTCCTCTTTATTGGCGCAACCTGCCAAGCCGCTTGGGCCGTCCAATCGGTGCGCGTGCCGATCGACGCCGACGCGATCGACTTGTCCAGCGCGGTCGAGCATTACAGCGCGCAAGGCGACCGCATTCAGGTCTCGACCGCGCCCGGCGCGGACGGCATCGTTCGGCGCATCGAGGTCAGCGCGCTGGAGGCGGGCTCGCAAGCCTCGTGGATCGTCTTCGCGCTGACCAACGATACTGACGAGCAGCTCACCCGGCTGATCGTCGCGCCGCATTTCCGGCTGGTCGGCTCTGGATTGATTTGGCCGGACCTCGGCTCGAGCCGGATCACGACGATCACCGCCAGCCAGGGCGAAGCGCCGGAGCGCGAAGACCATCCTGACGCCGACGTCTTCCGCTTGACCCTCGATCCCGGCGCGACCGTCACCTATGTGGCGGAGCTGCGCACGCCGAATCTGCCGCAAATCTATCTCTGGGAGCCGGACGCGTACAAGGACAAAGTCGCGAGCCTGACCTTGTACCAGGGCATCGTCATCGGCATAGCCGGCCTGCTCGCTTTGTTCCTGACGATCGTCTTCGTCGTCCGCGGCGCGGTGATTTTTCCCGCCGCGGCGGCTCTCGCCTGGACCGTTCTCGCCTATGTCTGCATCGATTTCGGCTTTTGGCGGAAGATTTTCGGCTTCGAGGATGAATATGAACGGATATGGCGCGCCGGCATCGAGGCGACGCTCGCCGCGACGCTGATCATCTTTCTGTTCGCCTATCTCAACCTCCGCCGCTGGCATGTCCGCTATTCGCATATCGCCGCGGTCTGGCTGTTCCTGATGGCCGCCGTGATCGGGCTTTCGGTCTACAACGCCCCGGTCGCCGCCGGGGTCGCCCGCATCTCGATCGCCACCGCGGCCGCCATCGGCTTCATTCTCATCCTCAACATGGCGGCGCACGGCTCCGACCGCGCCGTGATGCTGATTCCGGCTTGGTTCCTGCTCCTCGTCTGGGTCGTCGGCGCCGGCTTCACCGTGACCGGCATGCTGACCAACGATCTCGCTGCGCCCGGCCTGATCGGCGGCCTCGTGCTCATCGTGATGTTGATCGGCTTCACGGTGATGCAGAACGCATTCGCCGGCGCAGGCCTTTCCGGCCTCAGGGGGCCGGATTCGGAGCGCCGGGCTCTCGCTATGACCGGCTCGGGCGACGCGATTTTCGACTGGAGCGTCGAATCCGATCAGATCTATGTCAGTCCGGAAATCGAGAGCCAGCTCGGTCTGCCTCGCGGCGCCCTGCAAGGCCCGGCGACATCCTGGCTCGAAATGCTCCATCCGATGGACCGCGATCGCTATGTCGCGGTCCTTGACGGACTGCTGCAGCAGCGCTGCGGCAGGGTCAATCACGATTTGCGCCTGCGCGCCGCGGACGGCCAATATTTCTGGTTCGTGATGAAGGCGCGGCCGGTCGTCAATTCCGACGGCGAGGTCATGCGGGTGATCGGCTCGCTCGCCGACGTGACCGAAATCAAGACCGCCGAGGAGCGCATGCTGCACGACGCGGTCCACGACAATCTGACCGGCCTGCCGAACCGCGAATTGTTTTTCGACCGGCTCGACGGCGCGCTGGTCGCGGCGAAACGCCCAGGCGGTCCGCGGCCGGCGGTGATGGCGATCGACGTCGATCGCTTCAAGCAGATCAACGAGGCGATCGGCCTCTCCTACGGCGATTCGGTTCTGCTCACCGTGGCGCGGCGCTTGGGACGGAATTTGCGGCCCGGCGACACGCTCGCAAGGATCAGCGGCGACCAATTCGGCGCCATCGTCATGGCCGACGACGAGGCCGACAACATTCTCGATTTCATCGATCAGATGCGCAACATTCTAGGCACGCCGATCAGCTTCGGCGATCGCGAAGTGGCGCTCACCGTGTCGATCGGCGTCGCTCTCTTCGATCCGCAATCGCACGCCAAGGGCGGCGATCTTTTGAAGGACGCGGAAGTCGCTCTCGCTCATGCGAAGAAGTCGGGCGGCGATCGCGCCGAGCTGTTCGTTGCGGCCATGCGCGGTCAGCGCGGCGACCGAGCCAGTCTCGAGAACGATTTGCGCCGCGCGCTCGACCGGCGCGAGATCAAGATCGTCTTCCAGCCGATCGTGCGGCTTGACGACCGTACCGTCGCCGGCTTCGAGGCGCTGCTGCGCTGGGATCATCCGCGACTCGGCCAGCTCAATCCGTCCGAATTCATTCCGCTCGCCGAGGAAAGCGGCGCTCTCGTCAATATCGGCAATTTCGCGCTCGAGCAGACGGCGCGCGAACTCGCCGCCTGGCAGCGGGCGCTCGACGTCCAGCCGCCGATTTTCGCCAGTCTCAACGTCTGGTCGCGGCAATTGCTGCGCCACGACCTGCTCGCCGATCTCAAAGCCGTGTTGACCCGCCACGACATTCAGCGCGGCACACTCAAGCTCGAATTGACCGAAGGTCTCGTCATGGAGAACCCGGAATACGCCGCGGTCCTTCTCCAACGCCTCCACGAAGTCGGCGCCGGACTGGCGCTCGATGAATTCGGCGTCGGTTATTCGTCGCTCGGCCATTTGCAGCGCTACCGGTTCGACACGCTCAAGATCGCCGCGTCGTTGGTGCGCCAGAACAGCGTCGGGGCGCGGCCGGCGATCCTGCGCTCGATCGTGACGATCGCGCACGATCTCGAAATGGACGTCGTCGCGGAAGGCGCGGAGACCGAGTCCGACGCCGTCGAACTATCGCAACTCGGCTGCGAATTCGCGCAAGGCTCGGCCTTCGGCAAGCCGATGACCGCGAACGAGGCGCGTCGGCTGATGGGCGCGGCGGTCGGCGTGCCGGCGTAAGCGAGCGCTGTGGAAGTCGGGGAGAAGCGGCTCACAGGCGAGCGCTGGGGCTTAACCCTCATCGGGGCCCTTTGGGCCGCCGCTCCCGCGAGCGGAAGGGCTGTCAGGGGAGAATGAGAGTAAATTGAACCGCCAGGAGAGCAGGCCTTACAAAACAAGGAGATATCGGGAGTTCTCGTCGGCTTCTGATTGTCGAGACTCAGAAACGAGCGCGCTCGAGAAAGCAAATCCCGAACACCGCGCCGCCATCGAGGCGGGCGCGCCTCAAGGCCAAGCCGGCTTCGCCGGTCGCTCCGCTCCGCTTCGCGAACCTTGACCCGCGCCCGCCTCGATGGCCTTTTGCAACCAAGACGTTTTGCTGACCGAAACGGCCGAACGGCCGGTTTCGGCAGCAAAACGTCTTGGTCGCCAATAGCCACGCCGAGCGGTCGCCGTCACCCGGAAGGGGCGGAGCGCAAGCGGAG